>WNEZ01000139.1_pt1 | contig 68976 bp, 65 predicted proteins | sample 5400521 | NCBI WGS metagenome assembly WNEZ01 (sample SAMN13153339, study PRJNA577476) | soil metagenome | isolation source: 120 cm saprolite under Douglas fir tree site 2 hole 1 replicate 1 | place: USA:California | collected 2015-04-18
ATGGCCCTACGGGCTTAGCTACCATTCCCATCGGTAGCCTCAGCTTCGGCGTGGCTAGGAGCGGTCCGAATTAGGGTGGCGTTCGGACATCCTTGTAGCCCGTAGCGCTGCTGCAGAAGCTCTGCTCGGTAGTCAGGAGCTTGATCGGTGCGCTAGCCGTTTCGCAAGCCCATCTCCTTCCAGGGGATGGGTCCCTGACCGGTATCTTCCCTACTAAGAGATAGTGCTGTTCAGCACCATCTCTGGTGAGTATCTCCCCCAACAACAATAGCTCTTTCACTTATCCAGCTTAATAAATCATTATGCTTGAGTCAAACGCCAATTGAGCCAGCCGAGAACAGTTATGACCAACCAATATACTGATGCCGTGAATCAGCCTTGTATCGGCAAGAGGTTACCCAATGTAGTGGTGCCCCTTGCGGGTACCAGGGGGCGGAGGCGGGTACTTTTCGTAATCATTCACCGTCTACATCTTTAACCAGCTCCACCAACCGCCCAAGTGTCGTCACCCGCTCTTGCAGCGTTTGTCCGTCCGGGGCCACATTCAAGGTGTTTACACCGGCATCTCGATACTTGCGGAGGCGTTCACGCACCATCTCCTCCGTCCCGATCAGATTCGTCTTGAGTACCAACTCATCTGGCACGCGGGCGGCCGCCTCTTTACGCTGGCCTTTCAGCCACAGGTCCTGCACCTCAAGCGCCACATCTGCGAACCCAGCCCTCCGGTACGCCTCATTGTAGAAATTATGCTGCCGTGACCCCATTGCTCCAAGCGTGAAGGCCAGTCCTGGTTTGCGGGGATCGATCAAGGCGTCGAGGTCGTCGGAGAACGCAACGACACCTGCGGAAACCTGCAAGTCGAGGTCGCTGAGTGATCGACCTGCATGGGTCGCGCCGACAGCGATGGGATCGAAGAATATAGCGGCGTGCTCCGGCATAAACGACGTCCCCAGCCAGCCGTTGGCCAGTTCTCCCGTCAGTTCCAGGCTTTTCGGGCCCAGCGTTGCCAGGTAGATAGGGATATCCGGCCGGGGTCGAACGCTCGAAACCAGAGCCTTGCCCTCTCCGCCAGGCAAGGGAAGCTGGTAGATCTCACCCTGGTAAATGAGGCGTTCACCTCGGGTCACCATGCGCACAATGTCAATCACTTCTCGCAATCGCTGGAGGGACCTGGCAAACCTCACACCGTGCCAGCCCTCCACGACTTGTGGCCCACTCACACCAAGCCCAAGCACAAAGCGATCACCCGATAACGACGCCAGCGTCATCGCTGTCATGGCCGTCATCGCTGGGGTGCGAGCAACAACCTGCATGATCCCCGTTCCAAGCCGCATGCGTGTCGTCTTCGCCGCAAGATACGCCAGCGGGGTCACAGCATCATAGCCCCATGCTTCCGGACACCACGCTATATCGACTCCTAGCCGTTCAGCCTCCACAGCATAGTTGACAGACGTATTCCAGTCCTCATCAGTTGCAGGACCAAAATATATTCCTAATTTCATAACATGACGCTTTCGTTTGGGGAGGGGTAGCTATCCGGCCACTGCCACCGCAATCGCCTGCAACTGGCGGGCGTGGTCGAGTGTATGGACGCGGGCAAAGAGCAGCCATTCACGCCAGTTCATCGGGCCGAACTCACGATGGCCCCATGTGATATCGAGGTGCGCCTCTGGATCTGCCTGGAGCGCCACTGCAATCATCCTCTGGCGCAATGTCTCCAACGTCGCGAGCATTTCATCACGTGTGGCCCCAGGTGAAGCAGGCTCGATGGAGTCGGAAATATCTGCTGGCTTTTCGCCGCGCTCAATCACGGAGTGCATCGCCTGCTCTTCTAAGGTAGCCATGGTACATACATGCCCCAGCACATCAACAGCTGCCCATTCACCTGCCCGCGGTGGCGTGCGGAATGCAGCATCAGGTATAGCAACTGTCGCCTCCAGAAACTGACGATGTGCCTCGCGTATAGCCTCGACAATCTGCGCTGGTGTTCGCTTCATTGATTGGCTTGCCAGGTAACTGCGTACGCGAGCCACCTCTTGCTCACGTGTCTCCCGTTCTCCTTGAGTCATAGCGCACTCTCTCCTTATCTGCTCAATTCCGCAAGTATGGCATTGCTTCGCGTGCGAAGCGTTCGATCTGTTCCATCCGGTCCGGCCAGCGTGGGACTATGAACTGGAGGGCAATATGATCGACACCAATCGCACGGTAGGTCTGGAGTGCCTCTACCAGTTGCTCGGGGGTGCCGCGCAGGTGGCGTTCGTCCTGTGGAACTGGGGTACGCGTCACCTCGATCTGACTGCAGCATGTAAAGCGCACCTGAGATGGGTCGCGCCCGGCTTCGGCAGTCAGACGCAGGACATTGTCGAATCCCACTCTCAGTTCCGCGGGCGTGATCTCTACGTAGTAGGGGAACCAGGCATCGCCGTACTTCGCGGTGCGACGTTGAGCTGCTATGCCTTCTCCTCCGACCCAGATGGGGATGCGCGGCTTCTGAATCGGCTTGGGGTAGAAGGCCAGGTCCTGGAAGCGATAAAATTGGCCATTGAAGTCTAAATGCTCCTCCGTCCACAGGCGTGAAATAATCTGGAGTTGCTCATCGGTCATCTTACCACGATCCTTGAACGGAACTCCCAGGGCTGCGAACTCCTCCTCCATCCACCCGACACCAACGCCCATTATCAGCCGACCCGTAGATAGTTGCTCGATGGAGGCTGCCACCCGTGCCCAGTACAGTGGATGGCGGTAAGGCAGCACCAAAACACTGATACCGAGCATGATCTTCTCGGTGCAGCCCGCCAGAAAAGCCAGGCAGGTGAAAGAGTCCAGGAAAGGTCGGTCGGGAGGGACAATGAACTCATGGTTCTCGCTGTAGGGGTAAGATGTGTTGATGTGCCAGGGCGTGACCACCCGATCAGCCGACCAGACGGCGTCGTAGCCCTGAGCCTCGGCGCTCTGTGCAGCTTGCATCAGCATGTCTGGACCAGTGGCCCTACCTGAGATCGGGAGAAAGACCCCAAACTGCATTTCTTGACTCCTTCTGAAATAAGTGTGCCGTATCCTTCCGGCACGAAGCAAGCGTCACTAACTGTGGATTCTCTGTCTTTATGTCATCAGTTTACCATGTCCTTCTCATGGGAAGCAAACGTCTTTTCCTGGCATCTCCTCATCAACATGAAACTACCTGAGCATCAAAGACGTATTCTTGCCAGGAGGTACAAGGAAACCGGCATTCCCCTACCCAATTCAACCGCGAACAGACCTACAGCGTATGTGTCACAAAGAAGAAAAGAAGGAGGAACTTCATGGCCGATATCGTGTCTTTGCGCGCTCTCAATGATCGACTGAATGCATCACTTCATCATGTCATCGAAGATCTTACCGACAAGCAACTGGGTTATTGCGCTCCAATGATCGATGAGCGACCGATTGCGGCTGTTGCCATCCATGCCTACGACAGCTTGTGTGGCTTTGCCTCGATTGTGGCTGGCCAAGAGTGGCCTCCTACGCCAGCAGAACCTATCACGGTCACAGAGTTAGTCACCCGGTTGGACGAAATGTACAGGCTGGTGGATCAAGTGCTCGCGAACCTATCGAGCGATGACTTGACGCAGAACATCAAGCTGCCCTGGGGTCAAGAAATTGGGGGATTCGATGCCATCGCCGACGGGCTTGCTCACGGTCTCGTACATGCTGGAGCACTTGCGGGTTCCCGCGCCATGGGAGGCTTTCCCACACCAGCGGTGGAGTACTGAATCTGCCCTGGAAACGAAACATTATGAAGGGATACCAGTTCACCGTCGGTAAGCCAGGCTACTCCAGATGGCAACGAGAATGACCGCTGCAATGATAGTACTAATCAACGGCACACCTAGCAGTGATGGTTCGCCGATAATGTGAAAAGAGAGCATATTTTGAAAAAGAACTGACGGGTGCAATTATTATCTGCACCCGTCAGAAAAACTCAGTAATTACCTTGTATCAACCGTAGTGACACTCTCAATCCCCTAGAAGGGGATAAGCTTCTGAGCATTGGAGGGGACGTTGACCATGTTCCCGCAGGAACCCCACGAGGCCTCGTAGGTGGCTGCACGCACAACCTAACTCAGACAACACAGGTGCAAACGCGATATCCGCTCCCTGTGGCCCGTGTCCTGGGCTACTACTACGCGCCGTCTCTTTCGATTGGACATGGTTCTTTATCCCATGTCCTACCCTTGCGGGGACAGTTCGTAGATACGTTGGTGTCACAAGTCATCGCCTATCTTCGTGCGCCAACACACGAGGCGAAAGTTCTGGACGTTGCGCGTCCTTTGTCAGCGTTTGTGGAAGGAGCAGGCCAACGGGCTTGTACCGTACCTACGAGCGCGACCACGCTGTATGCACAGTATAGCACACGGGGCAGGCAGAACGCAACACAACGTAACGCTCTGCGAGGCTGTGCAGCGGCGCTTTCATCCCGTCCCGTGAACGGAGACGGGACTTCCCGCGCCGTTTTGTTAAGTGTTGGACGTTGGAGGCACGTCAGCACGCACAACCTCAATTGAACATTTTGCGAGCAGTGCACCAACAGCCCCGATTGCCGCTATTTGAGGAGCCAGGATAGCTCCCACCACACCAACGGTCAATGGAAACTCCACGATAGTACGCCCCTCTTGTTTGATGATAACGCGGCTGACATTGCCTTCATGGATCAGTTCTTTTACCTTGGAAAGTAATTGCTCGCCCATGACTTGCAACTCTTCCGGGCGCGGGTATCCGTATTTCGGCTCAACGTTGTTTGGATCTGTCTGTGTCATGCGAATTTTTCTCCTTCTTATCGTTTCTTCTTTAAACGGTACTTCTCTGCTATGCTAGCATACGCACTTCACAGAGTATACCACGACGTGCTATGCTCTGGCTGTAGCCTGGCTGTAATCAACACGACTACACGCTATATACGGAGACAGTGTGCGATAAGTTGGAAAACAGGATACCTCCATGGCTTATTTTCTTGCCAAAACCGACCCCGAGGAATACTCCATCGAACAATTCGAGCATGACCGGGTGACCGTCTGGGATGGCATACGCAACCCGCAGGCATTGCGTGCTATCCGATCAATGCAACCCGGCGATGAGGTACTGATCTATCACAGCGCTGGCCAGGCTGCCATCGTTGGCCTCGCTCGTGTCACCTCTCAGTCACGTCCAGACCCCAACGATGACAAGAGCTGGGTCGTAGATATGGCATTTGAGCGCCGCTTCGCCGAACCCGTAACGCTACGCGAAATCAAGGATAGCCATCTTTTCGACGATTGGAGCCTGGTCCGCCAGAGTCGCCTCTCAACGATGAGTGTCCCAGATAATGTGATCGCGTGGCTCAAAGAGAAAAGAGTACTAACGTGATAGAATAAGCTATGGACAACAACGCAATATGGTATGTCAATGGAACATGGGTACATCCCCAAGAAGCTACGCTATCGATAAACGACACAGCAGTGCTGCGTAGCTACAGTGTGTTCGAGTCACTACGCACATATGATCGTCGCCCATTCCACCTCGACGACCACCTTACCCGCCTCTATCGCTCCGCCGAACTCATAGACATGGACATTCCCTTTTCACGCGAACACATTACTAGCGTCGTGCTTGAGACTGTTGAACGAAATGCGTACCGGCATGCTACCATACGTATCCTCATCACAGGAGGTGAGAGCGAAGACGGCGTTTTACCTTCCGGCAAACCCGTCCTCGCCATACTCATTACTCCCTTGGGTGAACGCGATATGCAGCGTTTCGCCAGGGGTTACAAATTGATTACCACGAACTTACAGCGCGTCTCGCCAGAAGCTAAGACCACCAGCTATGTCGCTGCCGTGCGAGCACTGAAGGAAGCTGCTCTTCGAGGTGCCGATGATGCGCTCTTCGTCAATAAGCAGGGTCATGTACTCGAAGCAACTCGCAGTAACTTTTTCATCTTCCGTCGTGATACGCTGGTCACACCACGGGAAGGAATATTGATAGGTATCACGCGTAATGTCGTGCTCGACCTCGCGCGAGGTCGCTTCCCCATTGAGGAGCGTCCGATCCTCCTTGCCGAACTGGCCCAGGCTGACGAAGCATTCGTTACATCGTCCTCAAAAGAAATTGTTCCCGTTGTGCAGATCGACGATCTGGTCATTGGCAACGGCAAACCTGGGCCACGTACCCATGAACTGGAACAACGCTTTATCGAGATGGTGGAAAGAAGTCAGTTCTAGCTACTTTTTTATTACGACGTCATGATACCCAACTGGGTTTGCGTTTCTCCAGGAATGAGCGCAAGCCCTCTTGACCTTCTTCGCTGACACGCAACCTGGCAATCGTTTCGGCTGTGTAGCGGCGCGCTGTGCCCTGGTCCATGTGCCCGACATTCAAGGCGAGGGCTTTGCAGGCGCGTATAGCCAGTGGACCACTACTCAGTAGCTCATGTAATACTTTCTCTACGGCAGCATCGATTTCTGTGAGCGGTGCAACGATGTGGACGAGGCCGATCTCTTTGGCATGGGCAGCGCTGAAGCGCTCGCCTGTGACAAACAGGACACGGGCGTGAGTTTCGCCAATTTTACGCACAACGTAGGGTGAAATAACGGCGGGTGCGATGCCAAGCTTGACCTCGCTGAAGGCGAAACGAGCACTTTCGGCAGCGATAACGATATCGCAGACGGAAACGAGTCCGACGCCACCACCCATGGCAGTGCCATTGACTCGAGCAACGACTGGGCAGGGGAAATCATTGATGAGGTCGAAGAGATCTGCCAGGTGCAACGCGTCGTTGAGGTTTTCTTCCTGGGTGAATGCCGTCGATGCCTTCATGACGTTAAGGTCCGCTCCGGCACTGAATGATGGGCCGTCACCTGTGAGCACGACGGCATGCAGCCTTTCATCAGTACTCAGGTCAGTGAAGGCTACACGCAGATCTTCAATGAGTTGTGCATTAAAGGCATTGTGCATCTCTGCTCGTTGCATGGTGATAGTGGCGATTTTATCCTGGAAAGCGCGTTGAACGCTGATGTGTGTGTATGTGGTCATGGATGCTCCTCTGAGATTTCTTTACTCTCTGTTCCTGGCCTTGATAGTTTGCTTGTGTTTCCAGACACGGTACATAATCTCGTCACCCCAACTGAGGAAACCCGCGGTAGTGAAACCGTGAACAATAATGACTGCGAGCAATGAGCGAGGCTCCGGTTGCGCTATGTAGAGTGTGCTGAAGACGAGGGCAGCCAGGCCGACGCCGCCGATGCTGCGCCAGCCCCATTTGCCCAGGCGATGATAGAGGGTGTAGGTGATTGTGCTGACCAGCCAACCCCAGCCGATCCAGCCCGTCCACTGTGTGACGGCTGCGAGCAGGAAACCACGGAAAAATAGTTCTTCGACGGGGCCATTAATGATGAGATAATAGAAGCCCTGTAAGATGTGGTCGCTAAGTGTGGGCCAGCGGAACCAGGGGCCGACAATGAATAGACGGTATAGGGTGGCGAAGGCGGCCATGACTATGCCTACCCCTATGCCAACGATCAGCTGCCATGGGACGTTGCCCAATGTCAGCCCTAAAAAAGCGAGCGGGAGGTGAAAGATAGCGAGGTAGAGGAATGGGAGTAGTCCTAGTGGCAGGATGCGCATGAGCACGTCGGGCCAGAGCCAGCGCCAGGTGTCGGCGATGGTAGAGCGTGCGACGTGCTGGGATTTTACAGTCGACACAGGTGTTCCTCGTCTGGGTAGAAAATCTTTTTCGGTGTAGAACCCCGATTTATCGTGGGTCATTCCTTGATCACACTTACTTTCTGGCGTAGGTTATGTTAAGCGTAAGTGTAATCAATATTAAGTTAGTTGTCCAGTGTTTGTTTCATGGTCTGCAGCAGTGTCAAACCGACTTGCGCTTTTTCCCGGGAGAAGTTGCCTGCGACGAGGTCTGCATCTTTCTTTTTCAGGAGTCTCTGATAAAAGGCTATGCCTTGTTCAAGTATGTCTGTTGCGGCCTGATTGTCGTCATGATCTGCTTCGATGACCTCAAAGAGAGTATCTTCAGCTTGCGAGTAGCGGCCTGTTCGTTCATAGTAGCGAAAAAGGTTGATTTTGAGTTCCACCGGCAATTCGTAGTCTTCTAGTTTACTGAGTAATTCTTCGATGTGCGAGAGAATGTCTGGGTCATTGGCGTTACTATAGTTTAGTAGTACTTCGAGGAAGAGATACAGGGATTTGAGGTAGCGATAGTAGCTGGTGTCGAAGTCGCTTTGATCGAGGTAGATGTCTCCTTCGGCATTTAAGAGGGTGGCGACGAGGAGGCACTTCTCTACGTCGAGGGTGTTAAATGATGTGAGCATCGCCAGTAAGGTTTCGTCTGGGACGGAGTTGATGAGGTCGGAGCCGAAGCCGAGTGTTTGCTTAAAGACCTGGTCGATGAGGTCTAGTGCGGCCTGGTACTGTTTAGTTTGTCTGAAGCCTAAGATGGCGGTCAGGACTGAGGCGAGTTCTGCCGCTATTCTGAGGAGATAGTCTTTCTGCATCATGTATTTTTCTCGTTCTTTTGCTGCTTTTCGGCAATTTGACTGTTCGTTGGGTTTTCCTGCCTTAAAACAAGGTTATCAGGGCGCAGCCCCTGATAACCTTGTTTTCTAAATTCTGAATCTCGTACTACCTTTGACAATACTATGCATAGGGTTGTTCCTTCTGCTCAGGCTAGCCTTGCGGTCGCTTGCTCAATGCGAGCCAGGCTGCGTTCACGACCGAGTACCTCCATCATCTGGAAGAGTGGTGGTGTGGCTGTGCTGCCGCTGACGGCGACGCGAATAGCACCGAAGAGTTGTCCCCGGCTCAGGCCGAGTTGCGTGGCTAACTCACTCATGAGTGGTTCCATCGTCTCATGCTTCCACTCTTTCAATGCAGCGAGCAGGCCGCGTGCGCGTACGAGTGCGTTGAGGGTGCTTGCAGCATCCATCTTTTTCTGGATGAGCAGCGCGGCATCATACGTCAAGGTATCACTGTAGAAAAAGGCTACTCGCGGGGCAGCTTCGCCCAATGTCTTCAGACGTTCCTGCTCTAATTGCAGTACACGAGTAGTGTAGGCTACGTCGAGCGGACGTTTGATGCTGTCGGGTAATCCACCCTCGGCCTCTGGGCGCTCCAGGTAGGGAATGGTACGCCTCGTTAGTTCATCTAGTGGCAATTGACGAATGTACACACCGTTCATCCACATGAGCTTGTCCGGGTCGTAGATGCCCCCGGCAATGCCTACGCGGTCCAGGGTAAAGGCCTTTATCAGTTCTTCTTGTGTGAAGAGTTCTGTTTTGTCGTCATAGGACCAGCCTATCAGCGCCAGGAAGTTGAACACGGCTTCGGGCAGGTATCCCTGATTCTTCAGCTCGATCCATGATATCGCCCCTGAACGTTTACTGAGCTTTTTCTTATCTTTGCCGAGCACAGTGGGAACGTGGTAGAAGAGTGGCGGTTCCCAGCCCAGAGCCATGTAGATCTGTATATGGCGTGGTGCGCTGGAAATCCACTCTTCGCCGCGTAGAACATGGGTGACACCCATAAGATGGTCGTCAACGAGATGGGCAAGATGGTAGAGGGCATAACCGTCCGACTTGAGAATAATAGCGTCGTCGATGTCGGAATTGTTGAAGCTGATGTCACCGTGGAGTTCGTCGTGGACGACGGTTACTCCATCAAGGGGCATGGCAAAGCGCACGACCCATTTCTGACCGGCAGCTTCGTTCGCTGCTCGCTCTTCGGCAGTGAGATAGCGGCAGTGGCGGTCGTAGCGTGGAGGCAGCTTACGCGCTATCTGTTCGGCTCGCATTTTCTCAAGTCGTTCTGGGGTGCAGTAGCAGCGATAGGCGTGGCCCGAGGCGATGAGTTGATCTGCGTAGTACTGGTAGATTGCTTTGCGCTGCGTTTCATAGTAGGGCCCATAAGGACCACCGACCAGAGGCCCCTCATCAAAATCTATACCAAGCCATTTCAAGCCTTCGATGAGGTACTCGACGGACCCTTCTTTTGTACGTGCTATGTCTGTATCCTCAATACGCAGGATGAATGTACCCCCCGTGTGGCGTGCGTACAACCAGTCGAAGATGGCGGTACGATAGCCACCGATGTGCTGAAGGCCAGTTGGACTCGGTGCGAAGCGCAGACGGGATTTGCGCCCTGCTGCTTCGGTGTGCTGCTGCTGTAAACGGTTATCAATTTGTGTCATAAATCAGAATTACTCCTCTTCTTCATCACAACGTAGGTTATACTATTCTGACACTCCCCCGCATAAATGCGGGAGGTTCTTGGTTCCTCCAAGCGACTTGCTCTTGTCCATCGCTGGTGCAAGAGTAATGGTCCCCTGTCCCCAAGCGTTTCACGCTCGCAACCGAGCGTCGGTTCCCGAATGCCCTCCGGTACCATCCAAAGCCTTGGCCAGAATATTCAGGGCGGCGTTCTGATCCCTGTCCAGCACCAAGCCGCAATGCGGACACCCATGCGTGCGCACACTGAGCGCCTTGTAGACCCGCTTGCCACACCCAGAGCACTCTTGCGTGGTGAACTGCGGGGCGACGGCTACCACCTGGATGTTGTGCACGTCCCCATAGTAGGTCACCCACTGCAAGAACCGGCCCCAGGCTGCATCGCTGATACTCTTGGCCAGCCGATGGTTCCTCACGAGATTGGCGATCTGCAAGTCTTCATAGGCAATCAAGTCGTTAGACGAGATAAGCGCGTTCGCCTCATGCCGGGCGAAATCCTCACGCTGCCTCTGCACCTTCAGATACGCTTTCGCCAACCGCTTCCGTGCCTTCTTGCGGTTGGCACTCTTTTTCTGTTTCTTGGAGACGCGCCGATGCAGTCTCTTGAGCTTCTTCTCGGCGCGGCACAAGAAGCGGGGGTTCTCGACGGTGGCTCCCTCCGAGTCGGTATAGAACGTTTTCAAGCCAACGTCGATACCCACCTGCTTGCCTGTGGGCTGGTGCACGACGTGCTTTTCTGCCTGCACGCAGAACTGGACGAAATAGTCATCGGCCCGCCGGACAATCCGCACGCGCTTGATCTGCTTCTCTGGAAACGCTTCGATCTGTTGTTTCTTGTTGCCCACGAGCCGCAGTTGCCCGATGCCACAGCCATCAGTGAAGATGAGGTGCTTGCCATCCGGCTCAAGCTTCCATCCCGTCTGCTTGTACTCGAGGCTGCGATTGTCATGCTGAAAGCGGGGATAGCCTTTCTTCCCTGGCTTCTTCGCTTTGCAATTGTCATAGAAGAGGGAAATCGATGCCCAGGCCCGATCCGCCGAGGCTTGACGAGCCTGGGAGTTGAGACGAGCGGCAAAGGGATACGCTTTGGCAAGGGTAGCACAGTAGCACTGAAGATCGTTCTTGGAGATGCCACGCTCATCCATCCAAAGACGAAGGCACTTGTTGCGGATGAATTGGACAATACGTATGGCTTCATCGATTGCAGCGTATTGTTGCTTCGTGCCATCGATCTTGTACTCAAAGGTGAGCATGATGTCGGTTCCTCTTGCCTTTCCACTCTTGTTCTGCGATACTCATTATACATCATAATTATGGCAGTTACAAGAGGCAAAAGATGAAACGCATGAATATCTATCTGACCGAGAAACAATATGAACGCTTGGCTCATCGGGCGCAGCAGGAAGGGATCCCGATGGCCGAATTGGTGAGGCGAGCACTCGACACCTTCCTGGCTTGGGATGATCCCACATATCAGCCCATACCTCCCAAGCCCCAAACAAGGAACGCCCATTCATCCCCGCCTTAAAAGGACGGGGCTTTCTGGGCCGTCACTGTAACATAGTGTACCAGTCAGGCGTAGCATTTTTGAAAAATACGCAAGGAGCTGTTATGAGTGAAGAGAGCGAAGCGAACGCCAATACTAAAGATGCTGAACAACCTGATCTATTGCCACCTATTTCTCGGCTCTTGCCAGACACAGCTACTATCTCTCCTGAGGGATTTCTTCATATAGCCAATCACTCTGTGGCCGACTTGGTGCAACAGTATGGTACCCCGCTCTATATCTTTGACCGTACCACAATTACCAATACTTGTGCCAGTTACATCCAAGCTTTCCGCACGTACTACCATGCTTCCGCGACATGTATACTCTATGCCTCCAAGGCCTATCTTTCGCCGCTAATAGCGCGTTTGATGGCTGAGCAGGGGATAGGTCTGGATGTGGTGTCGGGTGGAGAATTGCTTGTGGCGCAGCGTGCTGATTTTCCTATGGTGCAAGTTTCGTTTCACGGCAATAATAAATCGGAGGATGAGTTGCATCTGGCCTTACGCTTTGGGGTAGGACGTATTGTGCTGGATAATTGGAGTGAGTTGGAACGTTTGATGCGTATCGCGCAAGGTGCGACGGAAAAGCCGGGGGTGTTACTGCGTGTTGCGCCCGATGTTGAGACTGAGACACATCGCTATCTACAGACGGGGCATGCTACATCTAAGTTTGGTTTCCCCCTGGGAAATGGGGAGGCGAAATCCGCTGCGATGCGGATTATTCGCGAGGGGCAATTACGCTTGTTGGGGTTACATGCGCATATGGGGACAATGTTACGGGAGGTTCGACCATACCAGGAGTGTCTGAAGCGTTTGCTTCTGCTTGCTGATGATATCTACGGCGAGGTGAGGTGGTGGCCGGAGGAAATCAGTCCTGGCGGTGGATGGGCAATTGATACGCCTGATAAGGAATCAACTCCATCGGTAGACCTACTGGCACAGGCTCTACAACGTACTATGGAACACACGTTGTCCGCTTTTGGTAGCACTTGCCCTGCTCCCACGTTGATTATCGAGCCAGGCCGCTCAATTATTGGTCGTGCTGGCGTGGCGGTTTATCGCGTTGGGGCGCGAAAGTCGACTCCGGGAGGGATAACGTATGTGTTCGTGGATGGTGGCATGGCCGATAATATCCGCCCCGCACTCTATGGGGCTCGCTATTCCGCGCTGACGGCGCAGCGTGCTTCCTCGGCACCCGAGGAGGAAGTGTGTGTTGCGGGACGTTATTGTGAGTCGGGTGATATGCTAATTGAGCGTATGATGCTGCCGCGAATGTGCGAGGGCGAGTTATTAGTGTTGCCCGGCTGTGGTGCATATTGTCTGCCAATGGCGAGTAATTACAACTTAGTACCGCGACCTGCCGTATTACTGGTGGACGAAGGGAGTGTACAGGTGATGGAGCGAAGAGAGACGTATGACGATCTGCTAGCACGCTATCAAGATATTTGATAAAGACGGAGAAAAATCGTCATATTAGTGGAGAGATTACTCAGTTCTTGCCATAGAGAGCGCAGGCGTACAAACAATGGGCAAACAACAGCCTAAGGATAGCTTCCTGGATGAGTTGGACGAACACGATCAACCAACAGAGCCTATGCTGCCGGCGATTCCTTCGCCTTTTTCGCCAACGTCGGCGTCAGGCGATACTTTCATTCCTGCACCGCAACCCTACGAACGTCCCTTCCCCCAGCCGGGGAAGACGATAGTTCCTGACCCAGGCCTAAATGGTCGTTCACCAGGATCACCTGTTTATCCACAGCTACCCCCGGTTCCTGCTACGGGGGGCTGGGGACGGCCTGCGGGTGGTATGGTACCTGTGACGCCCGTAGGTGCTGAAACGCCTATTCAGGCTCCTCCTCGACGTAGTCCATGGCCCATCCTGGTTGGTTTATTCTTCATAACTGTGCAGTTGCTACTCCTGGTGCGTTTTGTGCTCAAGATTATAAACTGGCCAGCGAACACGGCCTGGGTTGGAATCGTCTACAATACGAGTAGTGTGTTTGTACGCCCTTTCCAACTACTCTTGCAAAATGTGGCTTTACCTATTCCCATTCCAGGTGCTATAGAAATCTACACCTTGTTGGCTGTTCTATCGTACTGGTTGCTTTCACGTCTCCTGGTACGCCTGTAGTCTTTGCCGAACTCATCGAGCACATCCAAACTGTTAATAAAGTCTCGGTAGGCATCGAGATTCTCGGGCGGCTCTTCTTCTTGCTTCTGATCTGTTCTGGGTAAAAACTGATCTTCGCTTGTATCCAGGGTCATCCCAGCACGTTCTAGGACGCTTTCATCAACATAAATGGGTGATTTAGCGCGTACGGAGAGTGCGATAGCATCGCTGGGCCGTGAGTCAATTTCGACATGCCTGCCTGCAACATCGAGTACGATGCGTGCGTAGAAGATGTCTTCGATGAGGTCAGAAATCACAATACTCACAATTCTTGCTCCAAGCTCAGTAATAACGTTCCTGAGCAGGTCGTGTGTGAGTGGTCGCGGTGGATTGGTTCCCTGAAGTTCGACGGCAATAGCGTATGCCTCAGCGTGTGCTATCCAGATAAACAAGTATCGTTCTTGCTTGGTAGCCTTCAAGATGACCACTCGCTGCTGCGTAGCCAGGTTAATTCGCACGCTTTCAACTGTCATCTCAACCATGTATTTGACTCCCTCTTTCATGGCCTGGGCTTATCGAGTCTCTGATGTTTTTATTGTACACCTATCTATGGTCTATGCGCAAATCAGTGATACACGTCTACTAAGAGGAGTATAACAAAAGAAGCCGACTATTCCAAGTCCTGAAAACGAAGGAGAAACTCTGATGAAGAGGAAAAAGAAAAGAAATTCGGAAAATTCGTTCGATAAACACTTGACTTGTGGAGTCTTGTTTGCTATGATTAATTTGAATAACCGTTCTACTTTTAGGTAGTGACGGGAGTAATGTGTGCCTCCACAGAAAGGTAGGAAGACACTCTATGTCGTCAGAACGAACAAGCGATATGCAACGAAAAATATTCGAGTTCATCGCCGATTACATTCGAACTAAGGGTAGGCCACCGACCAACCGGGAGATCGGTAAAGCGATGGGCATCACGAGTACAGGTCACGTTGATTACCACCTCTCGATACTAGAAAAAAAGGGCTATATTACTCGTCAGGCGAAGACGAGTCGGGGAATTGAGTTGACTAAGGCATTGCAGGGAATCCCTGTGAAGGGCCGCATTGCTGCTGGTGAGCCGCTCGAAATCTTCGAGGACCCTGAGGAGACAATTGATGTGGGCCGTGATCTGGAGCGTGAGAGCACCTATGCTCTGGTCGTGAAAGGTCGTTCGATGATCGATGACCATATCTGTGATGGCGATTATGTGGTAATCAAACGGCAGAGCAGTTGTGAAAATGGCGATATTGTGGTGGCGGTTCACCACGAAGGTAGCTCTGGAAGCGCAACTCTGAAGCGTTTCTTCCAGGAGCGAGAACAAGATAGGGTGCGTTTACAGCCTGCAAACTCCGAAATGAATCCCATCTATGTGCCAAAGAGAGAGTGGGAGGACGAATGGGAAGTGCAAGGCAAGGTGGTAGCAGTCTTCCGCCAGTGTTTCAATTCTGCTGGTCGTGCTGCCTAGTGGTGGCCGGTTAATCCGGGTGTACAGGCAAGGCAATTCGGGCGTTACGTAGCCACCACCTCAGGATGTTCTTGCGGATTGCTGTTCACAAGTAGAATGCTCGGGGGTGGTTATTGCTTTCCGGGCTTGTTATGCAGAATTTGCCTGTTTTCTTCGCTGTGTGGCCTGTTATCTTTTCTTGTCTCTTCTAACTGATTTTTCCTCAGCTTTTCTCTTGTAGTTCTACTGTATCCCTGGTATAATGTGAGCAACCGATATACTTACGAGATGCTCTCTGCTTGAGGGAAAGAGGAATATGAGGATATTCCTAAAGAACCCTGCTTTGAGTACAGAAAGGAAGAACTATCTATGAGAGCCGCCGCAGTGGCGTTGGTGCTCATTGTAGGGGCTGCGATAGTCCTGTGGTTTGGTAATATGCTCAATTCGTGGGTGCTTGGTGGTCTGATTGGCGGGTTAGCTGCATTATTGCTGAGTATCCCAATCTCCTTAACCCTGTTTTCCTTCCTTTCGCGTCGCCACGATCAATGGCTCGAGACAATGGAACCGGAACTAGAAGCAATCTCACTTGCACGGTCCTATGATTTTGATGATGTAGAAGTAGAGGAGATTCAGCCGGTGTATGAGGCTGAGCTACCGCCTCAGCGAGAAAGGTATGAGGACCGCCGCCGCATACCTGTAACACGTGACCTACCAGCGGCAGTGTATCCCCATTTACCCGCCAAAGGGCAAAGTCAGGCTTCTGCACCGGTTGATTATACACTACATCAACGTGGGTCGATGCGTTCACTAACGCCTAGGCAGTTGCCAAAAGGGTCGTCTGTCGTACGCAGACAAGAGACTTTCTCACAACGCCTTTCGCCTGAAAGTCAAACCTACTATCCTGGGATATCAGGATATCAGGGGAATGTGACCCGCAGTTTACATCAGTCGGCGGCGTTGCATGCTGCTCGCCAGGAAGCGGCACAACGGCAGGACGATGTAGAGATTTTACCAACTACAACGTATAACCTGAAGCGGATCCCGGCTACTCGTCCTCTATCTTCATCAAATTCAGAACGGCAGGCTGACCGCCCGACGAATCGACGCACTTCTCGCCAGTTGCCGCAGCAAAAGTCATACCAGAACCAGAACCGGCGTCGACGCTCGGTTGATGATGCTGCCCCTGCACAGCCAGGATTATCTAGAACTCAGCGTCAATTTGGAGGGCCGCGAACAGAACCGGTAAATAGAAACGGTGGTTATTCCCAGACCGGTCCCTTGCGTCGGGTGGCTCGTAACGCTCAATGGGATGAGGAGTACTTTGATCCGGAGGTGAGCACTGGCGGTCTCAAGAATCCTCTGGTACGACGTGCCCCCTATATGTATGAGGATGATGCTCTCCGTCAAGAGCTGGCACAACAGATTGATCGGCCTATTGTGCGGCGTTCTTCACGTGACGAGGAAGAAGAGTAGGATTGCGAAGGAGGTGGTACGTTGTTAACCCATCTGACTGATTTATTGACGACGTTGATCACAAATGTCTATGTATCGACAGGTCTGTTTGGTATTGTGGTGGCGATGTCAATCGAGAGTTGCTGTATTCCGCTGCCGAGCGAGATTGTGATGCCTCTGGCCGGCGTGATGATTGCTAGTGGTAGGATTTTGCAAGGCGTGAATTCGTGGATGGGTTTGTTGCTGGTGGCGCTGGCGGGTGCCTTGGGATGTCTGATTGGTTCGGTCGTTGCTTATGGCATTGGTGCTGCTGGTGGACGCCCACTGCTGCTGAAGTATGGACGGTATGTGCTAATTTCACAGCATGATGCGAATGTGGCGGATCGCTTCTTCCAACGCTGGGGTAGTGCGACTGTCTTTTTCTCACGTCTTTTGCCGGTGGTGCGGACGTATATCTCGCTGCCGGCCGGCATCACGAAGACGCCATTTGCGAAGTTCTGTGTGTACACGCTGCTTGGCTCGTTTCCGTGGTGCCTGCTGCTGGCGTATGTTGGCTTTGTGTTGGGCAATCACTTGTCGATTCTGGGTTCTATTTTCCATAGCCTGGATGTGGTAATCCTCGTGGCAGTAGTGCTGTTGGTGGTGCTCTATGTCTGGCGGCATATTCGCAATGATCGCAAGGCTCGTGCTGAGCTTGCAGCGGCTGAGATTGCTCGTCAACAGGCCTCAGCACCTGTGTCTGTAGCTGGACAGGAAACGCGGCAGAAGCAATTTCGGCAACCGAAGCAATGGTAGGCGACTGGATCTAAAATCAAAAAGCCAGGGGTCCAAGCGGATCCCTGGCTTTTTGTAGTGGAAAAGAAGTGTTTTGTCCTTTCAACGGTTCAGTCGTACTCGTACTGTGATCTGTTCCGTCTGGCTCGCTTGAAGAGTGTCCTTAAGAAAAAGAGTGTCCCCAGGAAAAACAGAATCCGTTTCATTGTGTTAGCTACCTCCTTCTTTTGCTTGAATGTAGTACTGTTAGGTATACGTTTCTTTGAGGAAATAGTTGGATGCTCCTGTCTCATTCTTCTTAGTAGCTTGCTACTACGTGCGCGAGTTGATGGCACGCTTTTTGCATCTCCAGGCGGACACGTCCGAGGTTGCCAGTAGGGTGAGTCGTAACTACTAGTATAAGGTCCCCTACTTCTGCGAGTTGTACCGTGCCGGTATTTGTTTCAATAATCACATGGCGCATCTCACCGCTGTTAATCTGGGTCGTATAGTTGTTGATGGAGCCGATGACTGCTGCCGACATGGCTGCCAAAACTTCTTCATCCTCACTATGTAGCGTTCCGGCAACGATCAAACCGTCCTTACCGACGAGTACTGCACCAATGATTTCATCAAGATCGGTCAACCGTTGTAGAATAGTTTCCACGCTCAGACTCCTTATATTTAGGCCTTCACCTTTTTGGTCATGCTCAATGCCTTATTGTATGCTTCCATCGCCTGTAGATATTCGCCCTGGCGCATATAGGCATCACCCAGCACACGGTACCCTGCTGAATATTTAGGCGCAAGCTTAAGGAGAGCACGAACATTACTGATAACCTCACCAAGTAGTTCTGATGTACTGCGTATGATGATGCGGTACTCTTGCATCGCCTCGTCGTAATCACCGGCGAGTTGATATTGGTAGCCTTTAAGTAAACGCTCTCTCGGACTGAGATGGCTCTCTGCTGTTCCGTCGGTTGCCGGACGTTCTCCAAAACGTTCCTGGCCAATGATTGAAGCTACATCTCGTTGGCCAGCTGGACGCTGCTGCATCGGTTGCAGCCGAACGGCAGGCCGTTTCATTGTTGTCTCTAGTTCGTTTTCGAGCAATGCATCGGCACGGTAGGGTGGTATAACAGAAGACTCCATGAGTGGCTTTGGCGAGATATTAATAGTGTGACTTGGCGCTAGATCAGATAGTGGATGCGGCGTAGCAGTGGCAAACCACGACGGTTGAGATGGTTGTGCAGGAGGTACTATGGTTAGTGAAACTGGCGTCGTATCTTGAAAGGGCATATTTGGCTGCGATGATAGAGATGGGTTTAGGTCACCAAGTTGAGCCAGTGCAGAAGAGAGTGTAGGCTCCTGAGTACTTTGAGCAATGGTCGAGAGCGATCCCGGTGCCAAATCGACGAATCCCTGTGCATGAAGACTCTGTTCCAGATTTTCCAACGTGGTAATCGTGTGCTGCTCAGACTCGGGAAGTGGCTTGGTCACCCGACCCATCCACTCCGGAGATGCCTCTTGAGCGGGAGGCTCGGCCAACTGATCTGACCACGCCGGAGAAGGGATCTGCTGGGCGAATGAAGCAGCCATCTGGTCCATCCAGACTGGTGACTGCTGAGCGGACGGCTCGGCCAGCTGGTCAGACCATGCCGGAGAAGGGACCTGTTGAGCAGGTGGTGGAGCTGCCTGCTCCGTCCATGACTGGATAGAGAGCGGCTGCTCTGGTTCAGGCTCTATCGCTGGCGCTTCTGCTACAGGTTCGTTTTCCATCTCTGAGGCGCCAAGTGATTTCAACCACTCGGGCCAATTCGCAGCATCGCTATCTTCTGGGGCGAACGTAAGCGGGCTAAGCGGAGCAGTTTGAGGTATCTCTTCTTGTAGCACCTGAGCTTCTGGTTCCACTGGTGACGGAACGGGCGGTATTGCTTCCAATGGCTCTTGCTCGTTTGAAGGGGAAGGAGGCAAGGGAGACAACGCTCCACTTGATGGACTGCGTTCTCCTTGTGTGAGCATATCCAGCCAGGTGGGAGGTGTAGGAAGGTCAATATCTTTTGCCTCTGCACTCTTTGAGTCGAAGGTTTGTAGGTCGCTACTCGACCAGATATTGTGCTCTGGCGGCTCTTGATAGTCCTTTTGAGGATTCACGGCTGGGTTGGGGCTACTCCAGCCGAAAAGTGGGTCCACAGGCAGGGATGGGCTGGATGTGCCAATTGTTATCTCAGAACTTGGAGTCGCTGCCTTTGCTAACGGGCTATGTGTGATCTCGGGGAGGGTAATAGGGTTCTTCCTGATGAGAGCCAGGAATGGGTCATCGGGTTGACGCGCCATAAGGTCGCTAAAGAGTTCATGGGCCATGACCAGCTCTGGGTCTAGTGCCTCAGCTTGCCGGATGAGCTCTCGAGCCTGAGCGGTATTATGAGCAGAGGTGACATAGGCGAACAGGAGAAGTGCTTTCAAGCAGGTAGGAATTTCATTGAGTATCTGTTTTGCCAGTTGTTCTACGCGATCATTAAGCCCTTCACGCCACAGAGCCTCGAGCAATCCGGTGCGAGCATCAAGGCGATCAGGAGTGGCGGCTAGCACTGTTTCCCACTCTTGGATAGCTTGCAGAAGCAGATCACCACGCATATACAGCCGTGCCAGGCCAGCTCGCGAGAACATGAAATGCGGCTGCCCAACTTTTACGCTCAATTGATTGAACTCTTGCCGAATCTGGCTATTACCCCGACTGAGTTCGTAGGCTTGTTGATAACAATCCAGTGCGGTGTCGATATCTGACTTGCGCTCACAAATTAAAGCCCTGTCGCAGTAGGCGACGACATTTTCTGGATCGCTAGTCAATACCCAATCGAAGGTGTGTTGAGCTTCTTCCAGGTTACCTTGTGCCAGGTATACCTCCCCAAGGAGGCGTTGGGCCTCAAGTGATGCTGGAAAATGGGTGAGTAAATATTGGCAGTTAGCCAGAGCGTCATTGATTCGATCAGAGCTGAGAGCGTCCTCTGTCTGCTGTAAATAGTCGCGAAGCATTGTTTGTGCCATAAAATCTGGCCTCCTCTCCTCTTTATACGCCTTATACACCTTTGAGCAACTTCCCGAAGCGCTCTGCCTGGTGTGGATCGTATGGGCCAATGATGGCCAGGCGACGCCAGTCAGGGGCGAAGCAGGTCTGTGCGATGCGCTGCACATCCTGTTGGGTGACGGCGTCAATGTGTGCTATGACCTCATCTACGTCCATGATCGTGTTACGTAGACTTTCCTGGCTACCCAACCAGGAAGCTACTTGTTGTGTGCCTTCCAATCCCAACACCATGCTTCCCCGCACATAGGCTTTGATCCGATCAAGCTCGTCTGCCGTTACTAGGGTGTCAGAGAGGTGAGTGAGTTCATCGACGATAGCCCTTATAGCTGGCTCGGTCTGTGTAGGGTCTACGCCGGCACTTACCACCAGGTTACCGGTCTCGTAATAACTATTGTAATAGCTGCCAATATCATAGGCTAAGCCCTGCTCTTCTCGAATGGCCTGGAAGAGCCGAGAACTCATACCCTCGCCAAGCAGAGCATTAATCAGCACAAGTGGATAGTAATCGGGGGATGTATGGGCGACACCTAATGTTCCCAGGCAGATATTCGCCTGCTCAGTCTCTTTTTTGATAAGTGTTACGGGCGGTGTGTTATGTACCGGTAGGCTCGGAGTCCACGATCGATGCTGACGGGCGCCCCAATCACCGAAGAGGCTTTCAGTCAGATCAATAATCTGCGTCTGGTCGATATTTCCAGCTACACTGATGACAAGAGAGTTAGGGCGATAATATTCATCCAGGTAGCTGAGCATCTGCTCGCGCTGCAACTGTGCAACGGTTTCCTCCAAGCCTGCATCATCGCGTCCTAGAGGAAGTCCTGGCCACATGGTTTGTTCAATCAACAGACTTACCCATTCCTGCGGGTCGTCACGAGTGGAACTCAGTTCTTCGAGAATGACCCCACGCTCTTTTTCAATTTCAGCAGGATCAAAGAGTGGCTGTCGTATCATATCGGCCAGGACATCCATCACGAGGGATACGTGTTCACTGGGAACACGAGCAATGTAGCTGGTCAGTTCTTTGCCTGTGCTTGCGTTGAAAATGCCGCCGACACCTTCGATTGTCTCAGAGATCAGCCGGGCAGTTGGGTAGCGCCGCGTGCCCTTAAACAGCATATGCTCAATGAAGTGCGAAATGCCTGCAAGAGCATTTTCTTCATAGCGTGAGCCAACGGTAAAAAAGAAGACGATGCTGGCAGAACGCGTGCCTGGCATGTGGGTTGTCAGGAGGCGCAGTCCGTTCTGCAATGTTGTTCGCTTGTAATTCATCCGACGTGATTTCCTCGGTCGATAGATACTTTAAGAAGCAGCTTGATCTTATCTCGCAGTATTATAGACGGTTTCAACGTGTATCGCAACAAGAGGGCTGGGAATAGGGGGGAGGTAGCCATTTTGGATGCTGACCTTAAAGGGAAGAAAACGACAAGTAAACAGACCATGTAAAGAGGGGCGAACCTGTCAGTTTGCCCCTACGTGTCAACGCAAACTATTAAAGTAAGCCGATATCTTTGGCTATCTCGCCAAGCTCGCCCAGGGGATTTCCTTGATCGTCATACTCACGATGGTGGCGATATTCACCGCCGTATCCCATATCGCCTTCGACGCGATTCTCGATGCCATGAAGTAACATTTCGCCACCGATGACGGCTGCTGCGCCACCAAGCGCACCCATCGCCATTTTGCCTCCGCTACCCTGCAGGAAACCACCTATGCCACCTTGCTGGCCTTGTGTGGGTATATTGGCCGGAGTGGGGACGACCCCTGCGAGATTAGTGCGGCAGCTGGGACAGTTTGGCGTTCCCACAGGTGCCATAGCCATACACACTGGGCAGTGTAACACCATTGGCTGTTGGCCCAGCATGGGGTCCTGCTGATAGCTCATCTGTCCATACTGCTGCGGGTATTGAGGTTGGCCATACTGTTGTGGATACTGCGGTTGACCGTACTGCTGCGGGTATTGAGGCTGCTCGTACTGAGATGGCTGCTGTGGGTACGCTGGTTGCGCCATTGGTGGTGCTGTGACTGCTGTAAGTGGCTGACCACAGCCCGCGCAGAAATGCACGCCAGGAGTATTCTGGTGTCCACAGTTGCTGCAGAAGCTGGGAGCCGGTGCTGCCGCCGTAGGTGCGGCTGGTGGCGCTGATATTCGCAAGCTCTGTCCGCAATTCGTGCAGAAGGCTGCTTCTGGTTTCACTTCTCCGTTACAGCGTGGACAGATGCTCAATGATGCGGGTTGACTACTGGCACTCATAGTGGCTGGTGGTTGTACAGGTGTTCCGCACTCTGGACAGAACTTTTTGCCAGTGACGTCGGCGCCGCAGGATGTACAGTTTGCCATGTTTCTAGGAACCTCCTCGTAATCTATATTACGCTGCTCTCAAGCTTTCGATGCAGTGTAACACAGTTTGCTGGTTTCGTCGAGAGTGATAGGGTTCCAGGGTTCCCTTTACACGCATTCCTTGAGCGCCACTTTAGTGCTGATACTGCGCAGTTTCATTAACGCTACTACTTCGAGTTGACGAACGCGCTCGCGTGATATACCCAATTCTTTGCCAACTTCGAGCAGGGTGCGGCTATGGCCATCACCAATGCCATAGCGGAGAGTGATAACCGCACGTTCGCGTGGAGTGAGTAACGCGAGTGCTCGATGTAGTTCTTCGCCAAGCAGGTGTTGTGAAGCGGTTTCAGCTGGGGCAGGTGCTGCACTGTCTTCTAAGGTATCGGCCAACGAATAACGTGCATCATCATCTACAGGTGCGTCGAGAGAAACAGGCTGTTCGATGACACTAAGCAAGTCGATGACCTCGTTTACGTCTATATTGCAAGCCTCTGCTATCTGTTCTGGTAGCGGATCGAGACCATTCTCCTGCGATAGCTGTGATGCAACACGTCGCACTTTGCGTAAACGCGTTGCCACATGCTCTGGTAAATGAATTAGCCTTGACTGTTCGCCAGCCGCACGACTGACCGCTTGACGAATCCACCATGTGGCGTATGTGCCAAAATGACATCCGCGGTTGTAGTCGAACTTCTCGGCTGCACGCATCAACCCCAGGTTGCCTTCTTGAATAAGGTCGATCAACGGCACCCCTGTGCTGGTGTAGCGGCGTGCGATAGCAATGACCAGGCGCAAATTTGACTCGATGAGCTTGCGCCGCGCCAGTTCATCACCAGCGGCGGCTCGTTGTGCCAGGTCAATTTCCTCTGAGTGCGTCAGGAGACCATAGCGGCGTATATCGCGTAGATAGCTCTGAAAAGCATCTTCAGCACCCGTCGCTTGCCGGACAGAGGTTGCACGAGTTCGTCGTAAGCGAATGGAGCTTCCATTCAGTTCGTCAGTTTCGTTACCCTCATCTCCATCATCAGCCTCATCCAACGGCGCATCTAGCTCAGATAAAGATTCGGTGAGACGAACTGAAGTGGTTTTGGTCAGCAGCATGTTCATGTCCACCTCAAAATCGGACGCGGAAGTAGTAGAAAACGCTGCACTTGTAGCATCGTACGTGGTAAGCAGTGTCCCATCACTAACTGGATCGAAAATTGCCATGATCCCACACTCCCTTCAGGGAACTACCGACAAAATCAGCTGTCGGACTCCGTGTGGCCTGGTGGTCATCACTTATATAAACTATATGGCACACCCCATTATCTCTATACTTTTCTTCCTCTTACATTTTAGAGGAATGGGATAGGCCATAGCATCAGGTAATTACCCTAACTAGGGTCAGGTCCTGACCGTATTTTCAACGAGTGAGAACCAAGATCATATGTTACGAACTGACAAAAAGCTTGGGTAGATGTATCTACCATATAATACGCTGCAAATTGGCAAGACGTTACATATACTTACATACGAACGGATATGCTATTTGGTTGTTCCTAAATATATTTACGTCGCACCTTCCTGAACGGACCAATTTACACATACTAAAGTTGCGATGTACCTATCTCTGCTCGGCTTGATTACACCCGAAGGTACGTTGTATGGGTGCGAAAAGTTTCAGTTAGTTCAGCATCGCGATCAACTGGCGAATCTCACGGATTTGTCGCTGAATCCGGCTGATGTCGTTGGCCTGGGGCGCGAGGGTCACATAAGCCTTCAAGTCACGTAGGGCGTGGGCATAGTGTTTGAGCTGGAGATGGATTGCGCCACGGTCTCGTCGTTCGATGGGGGAGTGAGGAGCGAGCATGAGAATGCGGTCACAGATAGAGAGTGCTCGCACGTAATCGCCTTTGAATACGTAGATGTGTTTGAGATTGCCGAGTAAACGTACCAGCAGTTGTTTGTTGCTCACCGGTTCCAACCAGTGTGGATTAAATTCGACCTTGCCTTTTAAGTTGTGTTGCACACGTTGACGGCATTCACGTTCAGTGAGCAGGCGTCCACCTTCAAAAGGATCAATGTAGATGATATCAGTTGGCAAGGACCACCTCACTACGAAATGCCATGGCAGTCCGATGCCGGCGATCTGCATACCTAAACGCTTAGCGACCTCCATATAGAGGAGGGATAGAGTGATGGGGATGCCTGTATGCCGCTCTAAGACGTCATTGAGAAAACTATTACACGGATCGTAGTAATCGACAGTATTGCCGTGGAAGTGTTCCTGCTCGAAGAGTACATGGTTCATGGTTTCAAGCACACGCTCTGGCGGAATATGAGCGAGGATCTCTGCTTGAGTTGCGGGTAAGCCAAGTACTCCACGTACCTGCTGCGCCAGGTAGTCGAGTCTGGCCATGTAGTGCGCGATGTTGAGATCTGGGTATTCTTCGCTGGCGATCAGCAATGCCGCTTGTGCCAGGTCGATGGCAGCGTCGTCGCCTGCAATGAGTGCCTCAAATGCTTTGCGTGCGCGTTGTTGTGGTGTGTCACGAAAGGATTCTTCTGCCATGACACCCTTATCTCTGAACTAGCCCAAAGCGGCCTGTGCTAAGTACGTCATATTCTCAAGGATGGTACCCCAGGTATTGTACCCCACGAAGAGTCGAGAGTCGAGAGGTAGTGCGAGGTAATTTGCAAATCCTACAGCTTGAAGGCTACCTTTCCCCGACCAGCCTTCACACGCTGCTGAAGGACCTGTCCACCTACATGTACAACGACCTCATACCACTCACGCTGCGGGCGGTAGTCGGTATAGCGTTCCTCAATCGCTACTTCGATCAAATCCCTATCCACGCGGCAGGTGATAGATGTTTGAGCGAATGCACCATTGCGGTAGGCTAGCGTTGATCCATCATCCTCATACAACGTGTAGTCTGCTAATCCATCCTCTGCCATGTAGCAGGTAAATGTGAGTGGATCAGTCGCGTGCTGTCCGGTGTACTGCATTAACGGCCCGCTGGGAAGGATGCTATTGCCGCGCACAAACAACGGCCAGCGTTCGAGCGGGGCAGCGATGTCGCTCCAGCCCATACCAGGATACTCATTGCCATCCCAGTAGTCGAACCAGCTTCCCTCTGGCAGGTAGACGCTGCGGCTGGTCGCACCTTGCTCGTAGATGGGGGCTGAAAGCAAAGCGTCGCCCAGCAGGAATTCGTATTGTGTGTCGCAGGCGCGCTCATCCTGGGGATAGTGGTAGTAGAGCGGACGTATGATGGGCGCTCCGGTGGTGGCTGCCTCGTGGAAGAGCGTATATAGGTAAGGCATGAGCCGGTAACGCAGCTCGATGGCCTTGCGATTGATGCTTTCATACGGTTCACCGAATGCCCACGGTTCCTGGTCAGGATTGTCTATGGCGTTATGGTTGCGGCATAATGGCAAGAGTGCGCCGAGCTGGGTGAAACGCGCTAGGAGTTCGCCATTACTGGAATTCCAGAAGCCGCCAATATCTACGCCGACGAAAGGAACACCGCTCATGCTGATATTCAGGCACATCGGCATGGCCATGAGAAGGTGTTCCCACCAACTCGTATTATCGCCAGTCCACGAGGCTGCGTATCGTTGCATACCCGCCGTGCCAGCACGAGTGAGCACGAACGGGCGAGTGTTCGGACGCAGACGCAGCAACGCTTCATACGTTGCACGCGCCATTTCCATGCCGTAGGCGTTGTGATAGAATTTATGCAGCACAGGTGGACCATCGGGTCCCGTGGGCTGGTCTCCACCTGCATGGTGCAGCACATCTTTGCTCATGGTTGCACGAAAAATAGGCAACTCATCTTGCGGCTGTGGCAAGATAGGCTTCAGTGAAGGTTCGTTCATATCGTTCCAGATGCCATCAACTCCCTGATCGAGCAGGTCCTTATAGAGGTTACCCCACCATGTACGCACCTCACTGCGTGAAAAATCAGGGAAGACACATGCACCGGGCCAGACCTCCCCTTGGAAAAGTGTGCCGTCCTGCAAGCGACAGAAGTAATCGTGCTCCATCCCTTGCTGGTACACAAAATAGTTCTCATCTAATCTGGTACCAGGATCAATAATGGTAATCAGGTGGAAGCTTTGCGCGTGCAAATCGTCGATCATTTGCTTGGGAGCAGGGAACGTCTCTGGGTTCCAGGTAAAGTTGCGGAAGCCATTCATATAGTCAATATCAAGCCAGATGGCATCACAGGGATGAGCGCGATCGCGCAAGCGGGTGGCAAGTTGACGTACCTGTTGCTCAGAGGCGTAGCTCCAACGGCATTGATGGTAACCCAGCGCCCAGGATGGTGGGAGTGGCATGCGCCCGGTCAGCTCTGTGTATTGTCGCAACACGTCTGCAGGTGTGGGACCGACGAAGAAATACACAATCAAACTATCGCCTTGTATGGTCATGCTGGCTTCTGCCTCGTTACTTTTGCCCATATCCATTTCAACCAGTCCCGTATGATCGATGAGCACACCATATGCTCTGCCATCATCTACATGCAGGCCAAGGTAAAAGGGGATGGAAGTGTACATGGTTACGGTCTCTGGAATGTGACCTTTAGGCGGATCGACGTTCCAGATCGGAAATGCCTGACCGCGTTTATTCATGTCGCCTGTCCGCTCACCCAATCCGTAAATACGCTCCTGGCTCGCGAGTGGCCGTGTCAGGCGTATTGCATCGGAAGAGAAAGCAAAGCCATGCAGATATGGTTCCAGTGTGGAACGTATCTCGGCTTCGTCCATAACATCAGGCCACTCCTCATCGCCCTTAGCAACTATCCAGGAATGATAGGGGAGTGTACCGGCTCCTCCATCGGCCAGTTGAAAGCGGGGTTCGTCTCCCTCTGGCAAAGCGCCACGTATGGCACGTATACGTATGATCTCGCTTCCAAATACAGCGCCGGCGAACGAGCAACTCAAGCCAGTGTCGTCTCCTGCAGACCAGCTATGCTCATGTGCACTTCTTTTTTTGTAGCGCGGTTGTGCGATCGTTGTGAACATCCTAAAAGCCTTCTTTCTCATTGACTATATCGAAGGGGATCGAGTGAAGTTTTCTTAACCGGAATCGGTGTATTCGCATGGATTCTCCATACTATCTTAACACATAATTAACCTGATCTCCCCCTCGAGAAGCTATTATAGTGATGGGGGTATAAAGTCATGTGGGGAATGCTCTTGGAGGAGCATAGATTGACTCAGCCCGTCATTTTTGTCGTTGGGGGACGACAGAGGGAGAGCGATAGGTTCGCTCTCCTTTGTTTTTGGGGTAGCAGATATCCTTGAATTTGGCAAAAAAGTGGTACAATCTGAATGTGCGCATTTTACACTGAATTGCAGTGGTTGTTGCGTGCAACGGGGCAACATGTGGCCCCACAGATAGAGGTAAGGAACCTCATATGTGATAACTTACAAGGAGAGATGTTTTATGGCGTTTGCACTTCCGCCGCTCCCGTACGACTACAATGCGTTGGAGCCGCACATTGACACACAGACGATGCAGATTCATCACGACAAACATCATGCCGCGTACGTCACGAATCTGAATGGTGCACTGGCGAACAATCCTGAACTAGCCAATTTAGGGGTTGACGACCTGATGCGCCGCATCAATGAGGTACCTGAGAACATTCGCACCGCGGTACGTAACAATGGTGGCGGCCACTCCAACCATAGTATGTTCTGGCTGATCATGAGCCCCAATGGCGGTGGGGCACCAACAGGCCAGTTGGCCAGTGCAATCCAAAGCACCTTTGGTTCGTTCGATGCGTTCAAAGCTGCATTTAAGGATGTTGGCGTCAAGCGTTTCGGCTCAGGTTGGGCCTGGCTGATTCTCGACCAGAGCGGCAAGCTTCAGGTTATCTCTACCGCTAACCAGGACAGCCCACTGATGGAGGGTTTGTATCCGGTCATGGGAAATGACGTCTGGGAACATGCTTACTATCTGAAGTACCAGAATCGCCGTCCCGATTATCTGGACGCCTGGTGGAATGTGGTCAACTGGGATGAGGTTGCACGTCGCTATCAAGCGGGTGGCGGCCGCTAAAACTCTGTCCATCGTCGTGTGATGCGTGAGGCTGGTGCATGACTCAGGATTCCACCTATATGTATTACGCTTTCGACGAGCACCATCGTCGTGTGATGCGTGAGGCTGGTGCATGACTCTGGCATCCACAAGGGGTGCCATTACATTTCACACTGCCTCACACCCCGCTATCATGCCCCCGCGCCGTCACCTGGTGGCGGGGCGGTCACCCCTTGTGTAGTGGCACGGGGCGGTTGGGTGGATGGAGGGGGACCTTGTATCGAATAAGAGCTCGGCTGCTCTCACCTCGTCCGTTAGTTGGGACAGTCGCTGCTGCCGTTCCCATTCTCTTGGGAGGGTCATCATGGCTGAGCAGGGACCGCTTTCGGGTCAGGAGCTTGGAGGAAGGTATCTGTTAGGTGCGTTGCTTGGCGAGGGTGGTTTTGGGATGGTTTACGCCGGGCGGCACCTGCTGTTGGATCGTCCCCAGGCGATCAAACTCCTGCTGGAGCACTATTTCAGTCGGCCCAAGTTCCGTGAACGCTTCCTCCGAGAGGCCCGGATGGTAGCAGCACTCGACCATCAGCATATTGTGCATATCGATGATTTTGGCATGGAGGAGCGGGCATCGAGGGCCTATCTTGTTATGCCGTTTATTGGTGGGGGAACCTTCCAGGATGTCCTCAAGAAAAGACAGAGGCCACTCGAGATGGAGCAGGTGGTGTCCTATGTGGAGCAGATAGGCAACGCCCTCGATTATGCGCATCAGCGTGGGGTGGTGCATCTCGATCTCAAACCGCAGAATCTGCTTGTCCATGTAGATGGGAGGTTGTTGCTTTCGGATTTTGGACTGGCACACTTGCTCAAGCAGGAGGTTCTAGAGGGCGGAACCAGTCTGAGGTATGGGACCCCTTACTATATGGCTCCGGAGCACATTAATGGGCAACCTGAGAAGCGCAGTGATGTGTACGCGCTTGGGGTCATACTCTATCAGATGCTGGTCGGGCGACGTCCGTTTGAGGGTTCGATGCCGGAGGCGGTGTTCGTGAAGCAATTAACAGAACCTCCGCCTCCCTTACAGGCGTTGCGACCGGAGTTGCCTCTGGAGCTGGAAGGTGTGGTGGAGAGGGCTTTGGCGAAACAGGTGACGCAGCGGTATCAGTCAGCCGGTGAGCTAGTGCTGACTTTCAAGGAGGCATTGGTTCGTGCTCGGGAGCGGGTGCGCAAAGCTGAGGAAGAACGGACTCAGAAGGCCAGAGAGGAGCAGACTCGCAGGGCCGAGGAGGAGCGGGTGCGCAAAGCTGAGGAAGAACGGACTCAGAAGGCCAGAGAGGAGCAGGCCCGCAAAACGCAACGACCTCGCTCGCTGGTCTCCGTCGAACTTCCGCCGCTCCCGTACGACTACAATGCGTTGGAGCCGCACATTGACACACAAACGATGCAGATTCATCACGACAAACATCATGCCGCCTACGTCACGAATCTGAATAGTGCATTGGCGAACAACCCTGAACTAGCCAATTTAGGGGTTGACGACCTGATGCGCCGCATCAATGAGGTGCCTGAGAACATCCGCACCGCAGTACGTAACAATGGTGGCGGCCATGCCAATCACAGTATGTTCTGGCTGATCATGGGTCCCAATGGTGGTGGGGCACCAACAGGCCAGTTGGCCAGTGCAGTCCAAAGCACCTTTGGTTCCTTCGATGCGTTCAAAGCTACATTTAAGGATGCTGGCGTCAAGCGTTTCGGTTCAGGCTGGGCATGGCTGGTTCTTGACCAAAGCGGCAAGCTTCAGGTTATCTCTACCGCTAACCAGGACAGCCCGCTGATGGATGGTTTGTATCCAGTCATGGGTAACGATGTCTGGGAGCATGCCTACTATCTGAAGTACCAGAATCGGCGTCCCGACTACCTGGACGCCTGGTGGAATGTGGTCAACTGGGATGAGGTTGCGCGTCGCTATGCACTGGGCGGTGGTCGGTAGCTGACTGTAGCTCGTATGGTTGACCTTGACATGGCTTTTACGACATATTACAATAAAGGTTACCAGGGAAGTGAAGAGTTCCTGGTGATAGGGCGAAGGTCCTTGATAGGAAAGCCGAAAGGAGGCTTGATGAACCTATGAAGATACCGATTCGCTTACTAGGGATGGTGTTTCAAATCGACAAGGTGTGCCCGTGAAGGCGGGCATCCCAAACACGTGAGCCTCTTGCCGCCTTATTGTTGTGTTAGTTCAACTAACAAGTTCAACTGAGAACCTGCATAGCCAGGTGGATGGCAAGGACTCTGAAGAAAAGAATTCAGAACGAGGGCCGGACAACAACTGTTGTCCGGCTCTCGTTCTGATTAAAAGCATCCCAAATAACTTAATTTGCGCCAAATACCAGATGCTCGACGCAGGTATGCGTCAACACGCTATCCTGGATGGTCGCCTGGCATTGGTTGCGGCCACGCGCTATATGGTGGCTCAGCGACTGCGGCGCAATGTGCTCTTCTCGACGCAGAATGCGTTGAAGTTGCAGCGTGGAGAGGCGTTGAACGAGGATGCGTAGCTATTCCTGTGCAACCTGTTTTTCTTTCTTCGACGCGGACGACGCTGAAGCCGCGGCGCGTCGTGTTGTTGAACGCGAGGGCGAAGGCGTATGGGGCAAACGGGGAGCAGGAGATGTGACAGGAATATCTTGTCGATGTACCGTCTTGAGCCTCTCGGCCTCATAAAGAATATCGACCCAGCGGTCAATATCGGCCTCACGTTGAGACTGCAATGCGTCAAGTTGCTGGCGTAGCGTCTCAGAGGTCAATACACGCTCCGTTAGCAGACTGTAGAGACGGCCTATCAGGTCCGTGAAGACCCCAGGTTGACTGGAAGGAGGGGCGTCAAGGCGATCACTTTCATATGTCTGGCGCACTTCCAGCTTGTCCAGTTCGTAGCGGAAGAGGTGTGTGAGGCGATGCGCGGTACTCTGGGCCAGTCCCCCGCAGATAACGTCGAGAATAGGTCCCATGGCTATGCGCGCCTGTTGCACGATGTCTTCTGCCCTGTTTTGGCGGGCGATGACGCTATAGAGCGCATCCACGGCAGGATCATCTTTCGTTGGTGCGTATTTTTCCTCGTTCAATAGTTCACCCATCGTCACGTAAAGGCAGATGTCGCGTGCCTTCTCACGAATAGTGCGCTTGAGCTTGTTATAAGCTCGCTGAATCTCGTCCAACTCACCGCCAAACTCCCCGAGGGCTACGCGCTGAATGTCTAGCGACCCATCGACTTCTTCCTTTTGCGCAATGGGGAGGAGGAATGCGTCAGCGAGTGCACGTGCAGGGTCGTTCAGCTCCCGTTCCAGGGCAGCGCTGAAGCTTGCACGTAGCTCTTTGATCAGGTTCCAGCCGTCGATATCCGTCCAGCGGCTCCCCAACTCCAATGATGGCGAACTATTGCGTTGGCTGACTTTGATAAAGTGGTCGAAGTGACCCTGCATAATGCGAATCTTGACACGGCGCGCCGCCCGGTTATGGGCCGCCTCCAATGTTTGATGAAATGCGCTATTTTCGCTGCGAATTGCGACATCGAACTGCTTTAGTGCATCATTCCAAGCCTCGCGCATTTCATTGGTGCGCCGTTGTAACTGTTCAAAGCGGACTGCGCTGCGTCGTCCCTGGCGCAGGTTCATCTCGTGTTGCAGTTCCTGCAGGTCTTGACTTTGGATGCCGAAGCTGTTCAGGTACTCCCAGCATAGCTCCTCCAGATATTGCAAGGCTATGGCCAGTTGTGTATCAGCCTGGCGTAACTGCACCTCATAGCGGTTGCTCGTAAGAAAGGTTTGTAAGTCGCGGGTCAGTTCGGGAAGACCACTGAAGTGGAGCATCGCTTCGTGTTGCTTCGCAGTCACCTGGTGCAGATCTTGTGCAGTGGCGGTTGCGGGCAGGGTTGGGTCAATACCTAGCAGATTGGGATAGACGCTGAGGATACGTCCGGCATAGTCACGGCCTTCTTGCTGACGATCAGCATCGAGTTTCTGCTTCTTGGCACCAAGGGTTGCCAGGAGTCCGTCGAGGGCCCGTAGGGGGTAGAAAAAGTAATTGTTGTTGGGTCCGTGGTGATGGTAACTGCTATAGTTGGCCGGTAGTTCGTGTAGTAAGGAACGCAGACTGCCAAGAGCTTTCTCCAGGCTGGCTATCGAGTTGATCTCGTCCCAGTGCGTGACGGCAAGAAAGACCATGCGTGCAGCAACCTCGGGAGAGCGTCCCAGAACGACTTTGCGCCTGACCAGTTCGAAGATACGCTGTGTGCGTTCCTCGTCACCAAAGCGGTTGTTGCCGATAACCAGGATAACGGCATCGATGGTATTTAATTCTGCGCGTAAAATGGCGTCATGGCGTAACTGACCCGCTGCCCCACCAGGTAGGTCAACCAGGACACTCCCAGGTGGGAGCAGAGAATGTGTGCCTGCATGGAGCGTGTATTCGACATAATCGATAATACGCACCAGGCGAGGTTCCTGGCTATCGCGTGCAGGCTCCTCAATATAGCGATTGCTCTCTGCTTTCCATCGTTCACGCGGAATGAACTCAACTCGTGGCTGCCCATCGCGAAGATAGTGTTCGGCGAACGCTTCATTGGCCTTGAGCAATATGCTCAGTTCTGCTGCCAATGCATCGCGTGTGCGTTGGTTGGAAGCGTTTTTGCTAGCTTGCTCAGTTTGTCTCAGCAGATCATCGAAAGCCTTACGTGTGAGGAAATGCACATGCATCTCTTCAGGCTCTTGTTCGCTGCATAAGCGAACTTGTGTGCGTACACCGGTTACAGCGCCACCGGCCAGGCGCGGAAAAATATCCTGGCCAAGCAAAGCTGCCAACAAAGTGCTTTTACCAGCGCCCGCATGTCCAACCAGTTTGACAGTATATTCACGAGTGTAATCGAGCGCGCGGGTAGCCTCCGCAAGGTGGTGGCGCAATTTGAATGTCTGCTGTGACTCAATCTGCCGGAGTTGTGGATGATCAAGGAGTTCGGCGCAGGCAAATGCACGGTGCAACTGCTTCTTCCAGGCGAGCAGTTTTTGCGCCTTGCCCGGTAATTCTGCGGGGAAGTAGTGTTCTATGTGAGCTGACTGCTCTTGTAAATGACGCAGTAGATTCAGTAACTCGCCCAATGCAGGTGGGATCGATGGAACTGTTGTATGCATTCCAGAATGATCCAGCTCATCTTCATCATCCTCGTCATCGATATAATCTTCGTCGTCCTCTCCGTCGATATCCCCATCCTCTACCTGAGAGGGAAAAGATGATGGTGCTACAATTAGGGTTCCAGCGCCAGAAATGGCTATTGGGGGTCGCAGTTGTTTGCCACAGATGTTGCAGAATTCAGCGTCGATATGTACGACGTTATCGCATTGGGGACAAATAATGACTTGCTGTGCCTGTGTGGTGAATTGCATGAAGCTATGTAACTTCCTTCCGCTTGAGTTTTGCTGATGATAGCATATTGCTTAATTTGAAGGCAATATATCCCTTACTATCGGGTACCAAGGGTATTGCTTCTTTTATCCTGGAGGGACACCAGATAAGTATCTTGGTAGGGGTATTACTAGTTTTCCGAGCAGGAGTCCTTGTCAGTTTCCTGTCTCCACTCCTCATTTAAGCCCATTTGCTCAAGAATACGCTTCAGATGGATCAGGCCGAGGCGCATCCGCGCTTTGACCGTGCCGAGGGGAAGCTGGAGCCCTTCCGCTATTTCAGAGTGGGTCCACCCTTGAAAAAAGGCCAATTCGATCACCAATCGTTGCTCAGGGAGCAACTTCGTCAAGGCTGCACGCACATGTGTACTCTGCACAGAGCGCCAGACCGAGTCCCAGACATCGGGGTAAGCAACCCGTTCATCTAGTTCGATTTCTTCTAAGGGAGCCTCTTTCATAGTGGCAGATCGGCGACGAACACTACGCAGGTAATCGATGGTGCGGTGATGAACAATAGAGACAAGCCAACTGCGGGCTGCGCCTGACTTGGGAGAATAAGAGGTTGCACGTCGCCATATGGCTAGAAACGAGTCTTGCAAGAGGTCTTCAGCGATCTGCGGATCTGCCACCATGTGGTACGCCAGAGAATAGAGCACGCGACTGTAGCGCCGGTAGAGTTGTTCCATGGCCCAGACTTCGCCTTCCGCTACGGCTTTGAGCAGACCTTCGTCAGAAAGCTCGTCAAATGCATCCATAGTAACTTCCTTAGCGCATCTTTGCTACAGGACGCTCAGTGATGGTCTGGTGATAACACAATCACAATAGAACGCCCACGTTATCTGATATTATCATAGCACAATAACATTTGGCAACAAAGTAATCTCAAATGCAGCATATACTCGCAATGCATTTTAATGTGTGTATTAACAACAAACCTCCGAAAAGGGGGGTGTTGTTATCGTAGCTTCTCGCCTCCCCGATGCCGAGGAAAGCCGTTGACCTATTGTCTTGAGGAAGCCTGTTCTGCTACTATCTAGATCAAGGAGAGCGAGTAGAAGAAAGGAAAGAGCAATAACCCTATGAGCGTCGATTTTCCTTGCTGGTACCCCTTGCAGATTCGTTTTCGTGACCTCGACCCCTTGGCGCATGTGAACAACACCGTCTACTTCACCTACTTTGAAGAGGCAAGAAGTCACTATTTCGACCGGTTAGCTCCCTGGTTGCCCCAATGGCCGTCGGGAGACGAGTATCAGCATCAGCAGCAGGAAGACAACAAACCACATAACCCGCGTATTCAGACTGGCCCGCTCGCCTCGCGCTATGGTCTGCTGGTTAAGGAAATCTCCTGTACCTATGAACTCCCTCTTGTGCGTTCGGATCGTGCTGAAGTTGGCGTCCGTGTCGTCCGTGTCGGTCGTACCAGCTTTGTCATGGAACACCAAATACGCGATACAAATGATCATGAGCGCATCTTTGCAACAGGTCGCTCAGTGATGGTCTGGTGCAACTATCACACGGGACGACCCCACCCTGTGCCGGACTCGCTGCGCCATGCCTTTGAGCAAATGGAAAAGCAAATGTTTCCCCGACCGGATGAGTGATAGCACATTCTATCATTCAAATAACTTTGTGATGATAGAGTTCTATGCAATGTTTTCACGTCTGTCATCACATCTGTTGAATTAGATTATATCATCACGGATCAAATTCATCACCATTTCGAGAAGAAGAGGTAAATTGGGTAATCCATCCGGATTGCCAGGGCGTATTACCATGTGGAAGGGAGTTGTCTAGGGAGAACCTGTGACAAGGTGGCTGTTTTTCTAAATGTGGCCTGAATTTGTTGCGGTTGAAAATCTCTAGAGTTAAAATTGCAAGCTAAGTTCGCCCACTGTCAAGCATACTCTGCTCGACATACTTGCTAATATTACTTCCTTCTCCTCCCTTCTCTGGTCTGGAAAGAAGGTCTCTGGAACATCCGATGAGGGTGCACCAGAGACCTTCTTTCCGCTTGAACCCCTGCAAGCAGTTTCAGTAACGAAGTTTTGTCAAACCCAGCTGAAAAAAAGACATTAAAGCGGAACCTTTTGTCACCCTCTTTCCGTAGTACATCTACAGAAGAGAGGAGAAGCAGTGGTTACCTGCGAGGAAGAACTCATCGAAAAAGCGAAGTATGGCGACCAGGAGGCATTTCGACACCTCTGGGAAGCTCATCACGCCGTTGCGATGGCGGCGGCGCTGCGGCTCTGTCATCATCGTGGGCTTGCCGAGGAGATTACCCAGGGCACTTTCCTGCTTGCCTGGCGTGGGTTAGCCGGTTTCAAACGCGGTAGACCGTTTCGCCCCTGGCTCATGCGTATCCTTTATCGTCACGCCCTGGATGTGATGGAGAAGCAACGTACGTACCTGCGCCCTATCTCTTTTGATGAACTCAACGAGTTAGAACGTCAAGCTTGGTCAAATTCTGGCGCCGACAAAGATGGAGATTTGCAAGAACAGGTAGTTCAGCGGGAGGAGTTGCGCCAGGCATTGGCACAATTGAACTCTGACCAACGTTGTGTGATTGCCCTGCGCTACGGAGCCGATTTGATCGAGGCCGACATTGCCCGGGTCTTGGGTTGGCCAGTTGGTACCGTTAAATCGCGGCTCAACCGGGCACGTGAACGTCTGCGTGTATTGTTGACGAGTGAAAGGGGATGAGGGACTATGCATGAATGGAAACAAGATAGCAGGAGTGCAGAACAACCTGACCTTGAGGAACGTCTGGCTGGGTATTATGGTCCTCGACTGCGAGAACAGCCATTATCCTCAGCTTCGTGGGAGCGTCTGCGCTCTCAACTAGGCCCACAGCGTCATCCAAGACGTCGGCGCATGCCACGATCGCGCAGTTTCTGGCGTAGGAGTAAACCTTCTGTGCCTGAATATATCCGGGAAACATTATCCCGCATCATGCACGAAGCTCGTGTATCCTACCCACTGTCATTGCTGCAATGTTCATACAATGCACGTGTACCCACAGTGCGCGTTTCTTCTCTAGGTAAGCATGACATCAAGCTTGTCCTGCCGTCGGCTGCGGAGACGATCATCAGTCAGCCAGAACTTGATGTACTTGTAGCCACGGGCATGGCTCGCTATGTCTATGTTCGCAATCCTGGCAATATCATGGTACGTATTCTTATAGCCATAGCTCTATTGCTTGCGTCCATAGCTACTATCATTTTCATGATACAAGGTCGCTGGGCAACAGTCGTTCCTATAGCCATTGTGCTCTGTACGCTGTGGTTGCTGCATGTACAGGGGCGTAGGACTGTCTTTCGTGCAGACAGCCTGGTCGTGCAATGGTTAGGGCGGGAACGTACCTGCCAGGGATTACATGCCTTGGCGGATCGTAGTCGCTCTCCGCGGCGCAGCAGGTGGGGTGAACCTTCACTGGCGGAGCGAATTGAGCGGGTATGTGGAACACAGGTAACTCTTGAGGAAGATCGTTTGATGCTGGTGAGGTGAGGCGGTTATGCAGAGAGGAAATGCAATGTGATAGAAAATATAGTTTTAGCGTTGCCCATTTGGATGACAGCCATTTCAGCAGGGCTTGTCGGTGTAGTTATCATCTTACTCTTTAGACAAAGGAGAAACACGAAATGACAAGGAAACGCAGCATCTTAGGTCTTCTCGCCTTTCTAGCAGGAGTGGTAGGCTTTGTGCGCCTTATCGATGCCCTCTCCAGGAGGAATGGGGGAGATATAGATAGGTTTGACAAGTTTACAGAACGGGCCAGGAAGGTGTTAAGTCTTGCTCAGGAAGAAGCCCAGCGCCTCAAACACAACTACATTGGGACGGAACACCTTCTGCTGGGACTTGTGCGCGAAGGAGAGGGTGTCGCGGCAAAAGTTTTGAGCAACCTCGGTGTGGATCTGAAAGAGGCTCGAAACACTGTTGAAGCTATCATTGGCCGTGGCAATCGTGTCGTGCTCGGTGAGATCGGTCTCACCCCACGTGCTAAGAAGGTGATCGAACTGGCCGTCGATGAAGCTCGTCGCATGAACCATCACTACATTGGCACCGAGCATCTCCTGCTAGGTCTGGTGCGTGAAGGCGAAGGCATTGCTGCAGGCGCGCTGGAGAGCATGGGAGTAGATCTCGAGAAGGTGCGTGCAGAAACACTGCGGGTGCTCGGCACAAGCTGAAGGAACAATATCGTGAGTCTTCACACGATGCGCGTGGCCTTGCGTAATTTGCCCGTACGGAAGCGTTCAAGGCTAAACTGCTCGATGGGTAACGTCGTGCTGGTACCGTCCAGGATCAGTTCGGTAATCAGTTTGGCCGCCATTGGAGCGTGCATAAAGCCATGGCCGGAGAAGCCACAGGCACATAGAAAGCCCTCGACCTCTGTTTTGCCAAGCACAGGTTCTTCGTCGGGCGTCATCTCGTAGAGTCCTGACCAGATTCGAGCTACCTGTGCATTGGCCAGGGTGGGGCAGCGCCGTCGGGCGTGGGCCTGAAGGAGTGGCCAGAATGTTTCGTCAACCGGCAGGGCGAAAGCCTCTGGAGCCAGGGTTTGATTGAGTCGATCCTGCTCCTGGCTGGGTGGAAGTGGGAGAGCAAAAACAACGCTGCCATCGCGTCGCCGAAAGTGAAAGTCTGTGCTCAGGTCAATAGTCATAGGGACGTCAGGTGGCAGGTCCGCGAATGGTTCTGTAAGACAGAGATAGCGTCGCAGCGGGCGAACAGGGATATCCGCAATACCGGCAAGTCGAGCCACAAAAGGTGCATACACACCCGTGGCATTGACGACCAGGGGAGTGGAAATCTTTTCTTGCTCTGTTTGCACCGCCTGCACCCTTCCATGTTCGACTGTAATGCCCACCAAGGCAGTATGCTCATGTATATGTACTCCTCGTGCCTGGGCTGCGTGTGCCAATGCTTGTGTCATCGCCAGTGTGTCGCTATAGCCGTCTGTTGGACAGAAGGTCGCTCCCAACACATCGTCGACAATTAGTTGCGGTATACGCTCGTGCACCTCCGCTGGACTGAGTAGTTGTGTGGGGACGCCCAACGATTGCTGAATGGCAGCATACTGCTGCATCGCCTGCCAGCTCTGAGGTGTAGTCATGAGAAAGAGATAGCCATACTGGTAGAAACGTGGCGGTTTAGGTTCTGAGTCTGGGGTAGACAGGCGGTCATGCTCGCTAGTGAACGCGGTATAAAAGCGCACACCCTCTTGTGAAAAGCGAATATCGATTTCGTCTGCGAACTGCTGGCGGATTCCGCCCATGGCCCGTCCACTGGAGCCAGATGCCAGCGTATCGCGTTCAAGAAGGACGACATTCGTTGCTCCGCGTAGGGCAAGCTGATAGGCGATACTGACGCCGATAATACCACCGCCTATAATGACAATGTCTGTGCTGCTCATAATCCCTCGCTGTCTGTTCATCTAACTCGTCTACGACGTATTCTACCATACCAATTGCTACAGATTGCAGCCTGGGCACAGGCAAGGCTCGTCGGGAGAGCAAAGGCCGTGGTTAAGCTTGTGAAACAACAGGATAGCCCTATTGGGCTGTTTTTGGGGTTGAGACGCTGCCGCGTGATGATCTTTGACATATACTGATGCATATATAAACACACATGTCATTGGAGCGAGGTTCACGTATGTTATCTGCCATACTCACAATACTCTTGTCCAGTATCATGACGCTCATTATAGGGAGCCTTGTTATGAGTGCCTGGGGTGAGCACCGCCGCATCCACACCCAAGTAACTCAGGGGTCTCTACCAGACCACCCACTTGATCGTCACGTAACGGCTGTCTTATACATGCAGGATGGAATTGTCGTCGGTGCAGAGAAGCCGCCATCTCCGCCGGCATTTTCTGTGTCATCTCCCTGGTATACACGGCGCCGTACACTTTTCACCGCTGGTCTGCTACTCATGGTATTACTCGCACTCCTCATCCAGGGGGGCTTCGCCGGAGAGGTTTTGCAGAATTTAACCAGAAACCTCAACCTGCTCACTTCCTCCCAGGCGACCGGTATTCACACTGTCGCACATATGGTACCTCTTACACCCAGCCAACTTATTGTTCGCGGTGACTCTGCAGCCCGTGACCAGTATTACAGCGACTATCAATGGCAATTCTGGTCCTATTCCTCGTGTTCAGGCTTCGCTATGACGGAGGTCATGGATGCGTATGGGCGTCACCTCATAGCTGCTGATGTCCTGGAAGAAGAACTGAGGCTGGGGGTGTGGAGTGTGTATGGAGGATTGCTGCGTAACGACGGCATAGCCATGACTGCAAATTACTTTGGCTTCAACGCCACCCTCAGCAATTCGCTCACCTTGCAAGACTTGATCATCACAAGTGACAAAGGCACCCCCGTCATCGTAAGCGTACAAGATAAATACTACTTTCCAAATGGTCATGTCCTGGTAGTACGCGGTGGTGACGACCAGTATGTCTACCTTGTAGACTCCTCACCTGATAACTTTACGCGTATGTCGTATAGTATGTTTTTAGGCATGTGGAGCAACGACCACTTTAGTGCTATATTGACACCACGATAACGTACTCTCCGCAAGGGAATTACCTCCGAAAGGAAGGGAAGTGATGTCGACTCACGAGGCGCTTGCCTTTGACATGTACGGCACCCTGGTCGACCCGATCCGTATATGGAAGCAGCTTGAGCAGTATATCCCGCGTGAAGCACAGCGCGTTGCAGAGACGTGGCGACAAAAGCAGCTCGAATTCACATTCCGTCTCACTGCCATGGAACGCTACGAGGATTTTGCACAGGTCACCCGCAAAGCGCTTGATCACGCACTTGCAATGGCCGAGCGAGAACTCGATGCAGCACAAAAGGATGCGCTCATGGCACAGTACAACGACCTGGAGCGTTTTGCCGATGTCGAGCCGGGTTTGCAACGTTTGAAGGAAGCTGGCTACACGATGATCGTCTTCTCCAATGGCAGCCCATCCATGCTCAATGCGATCATGAACGCTGCGCAGCTCCAGCCCTATTTCCAGGGGTTTGTCAGCGTCGACGAGGTGAAAGTGTACAAGCCATCACCGAAGGTCTATCGACACGGCGCAAACCGACTTGGCCGGGCAATTGAAGACGTGCGGCTCATCTCCTCAAACCCATTTGATGTCATCGGTGCCCAGGCAGCCGGGATGCAGGCGGCGTGGGTCAACCGTTCCCGCGGCTTGTTCGATCCACTAGGCTCGCGCCCGGAAATAGTAGTTGAAACGCTGACTGAACTTGCAGACAAGCTGGTGGCGCGACAAGGATAACGTGAGGATCGGCTAACCGTTGATCTTTGCCAGAATCTCCGCGTGCAGTTCCTTTGTTCCCGCCGCCACGAGTGAAAAGCCTTCCGTCAGGTTCGTAATATGGCGTAGATTTTTGCCATGCTGGTCGCTAACCACGCCTCCGGCCTCAAGCACAATACTCAGCGAAGCCAGAAACGACTCGGCGGTAATAACGTCGCCGATGTCGATGTAGGCGTCGTAGGCTCCACTGGCGACATAGACAATGTCCATCGCTGAACTACCCGAGCGCCGTACCTTGCCGAGCATTGGCGGCTCAGCAACCAACTTCCGTAGTGTGTCAAAGTCGCGCCCGTCAAAGTTCATCCCTGCCAGGCAGTCCTGAAGTCGTTTTGTCTCGCTCGCCAGGCAGAGTTGACCATCACGGAATGCACCCGCGCCGCGCTGTGCCTGGTAGACAACCCCGCTGAAGAGTTCGCCCACCAATGCCCATTGCACTTGCTCAGGACTGATAGGTACGTCGATAGGCAAGACTGCAAGCGAAACCGCCGCTGTCATAATCCCACGCATCACATTCGTCGAGCCGTCCACCGGATCAATTACGATGCGGTAGGTTGGTGCAGGACTAGTGGTGAATACAGGTCGCTCCTCTGTAATAATCTCGAAGCCATATCCACTGGCAGTCAACCCATTGATGATGATGTCTTCTGCCTCACGATCAAACCGCATCGTCGTATGCCCAGCGAATTGACCGTATGCCTGGTCGCGATTGAATCGTTCCGACTGGATGTAAGCGTGTACTTGGCGAAATAGCTGGTCTAAAAGTTGTAACATACCTGGCTTTCTTGTATACGAGAATCACATGCTCACATGCTCGCTAATGTTTGTATCACGAATGGCCGTACCTGCGCTCTTTTCAGCAACCGTTCCCGTGTTACTCTGATTGCCTCTGGATTCTGATCACAGGCAATCCAGCGGCGACCAAGTTGCTCGGCCACTGTCGGTGTCACGCCACTGCCGCAGAAGCAGTCGAGAACCAGGTCATGCTCCTCGGATGAGGCCAGGATAATACGTTCAAGCAAAGCAGCGGGCTTTTGCGTTGCGTACCCGTTGCGTTCAGGGTCTTTCTGCTGCAAGTGGCTGATATCGCTCCAAACATCAGTGGGAGTCATCACATGGTCCTCGTCATAAGTATATAACCGACCGGCAGAATGGATCGTCCAAAAGACACGACCATCATCTCCCACCTCCTTGCGCATATGGTTGCGTCTCTGTGCGCCGCGCCTCTCACCAACGCGCTCCCCATGAAAGCAATACTGCGCTGACTTGGTATAGAGCAAGATGGTCTCGTGTTTGCGAGCAAAGAACCTGGTTGAGCGCCCGCCGGACTGGAAGTACCAAATGATCTCGTTCTTGAAGCCTGGCCCTTCAGCATTGGCGGCGAAACCAAAAACCTCATCCAGCATCACCTTGGCATAATGGGTAGCGCGCCAGTCGAGATGGACATACAAGCTGCCGTCACCGGTAAGCAACAAACGTAGCGACACAAATGTTTCATATAGCCATTGAAGATAAACATCCACATCATTGTCCCACACATCGCTGTAGTTGGCAAAATTACGACCCGTCATAAAGGGGGGGTCAACGTAGATGAGATTAAAGCTGCCAGCGAACTCGTGGAGCAGAGCGGGAAGCACATCGCATTTGTCGCCCAAGATCAGGCGATTATACCAGGCATCTGGCGGGGAGAGTTCCACACCCAATTGATCTGCTTTTGAAGACCCATCAAAGGTTTCACATGTGTAGAGATTGGGGATGGCGGGTGTCGAAGCAACTAGCTTGTTTGCATGAGCATCATATTTGCCCTTCCAAATCAATTCGGCCATGTTCGATACTCTACAGTTCCATTCGACCTTGTTTAAAAAGCAAGACTGTACCAGGTCTCATCATAAGAGAGAAGGCCACTTGTGTCAACAATATAGCCTGAAACGCTCACAACACCTCACACCTGCATGATACAATGGTATCACTAAGGAACAACTTTATTACCAAGTAATCGTACATCCTTTTGAACTGTGGGCACAACAGCTACTTCGTAATAGAAACGAGTTTCTCACGGGCTACTCTTGCCCAGGAGTGCCATGAATTTGTATGGGGTTAATGCATATGTTGTTTGTTCTGGGGACGCTTGCTAGTCTGGTTGCTTACGCAGGTGGATTATTCATCGTGATAAAAGTGACACCGCTGCTGCTCTCACGCCGATATGATGAGGGGTTATTCATGGGCATTGCCGCTACGGATATCCTTGGTGGTATCCTGTCATTTGCTGCCGTGATGGTCACATTTGCGCTACTCAACGGAACACAGAACTTTGTTACCAAAGTGTTCGACACTGCGTTGCTCGTGGGTATATTCTTTATTGCGGTACGTATGTCGCTGCGCAGTTTCCGACCACGTATCACTACGGGCACGTTTCTCGTCTCCCGCATCTTGGCGGGGAGCTTTTGCCTATTGTTGACGCTAGCTGCCCTTTATGCCATTGTGCTGCTATTCTTCCCATCTGTTTGAAAGACAGGCCGTAACCTAAGAACCCATTGGAAACCACGTAACGGAACGGTCCGTCTTATCTTGTTCACCTCCAACTCGCACAAGTAGGTGGCAGCTGGAAGATCACAAGCGCGAATGGCATCTAGGGTGTGTAGTGGAGGTGAAGTACATGGCTGATACACAAGCCGACCCCAGAGCACGTCTCATATTTGATCGCGCTGAACTGATGTACAACTTCGGCGCACAGCATCCACTCCAGCCAGACCGCCTGGCCTCTCTCATAGAGTTGCTGGAGAGAAGTAGATTATGGCAGAGCAGCGATGAACGCACACGGCTCCCCTTACGCTCTGCCACCGTGGCAGAATTAGGTCTCGTCCATACACCAGAATATATCGCAGCAGTGCAGCTTCTGAGTGCATCTGGAAAGAATGAAGGAGGGACATCCCTGGAAGACACCCAACAGCTGGCTCTGAGGTACGGTTTCGAGGACGGAGACACTCCAGCACTCCCCGGCATGCACAAAGTGTCGGCGGACATTGCCGGCGGAACGCTGATTGCATTGAGTGCCGTCATGGGTCTGGCAGAAGGTGGAGTGTTCAAGACTGAAAGCGAACGCCCTCTGCATGTCTTTCATCCTGGAGGTGGACTTCATCATGCCTGGGCCGAACGGGCTTCCGGCTTCTGCATCTACAACGATATTTCGGTTGCGATAGCCCATGTGCTGCGTGCCACAGAAGCCAAGGTGCTCTATGTCGACTTTGACGCGCATCATGGAGATGGTGTGCAGCGTTCGTTTTATGATGAGCCTCGCGTGATGACCATCTCGCTGCACGAAACGGGACGCTATCTCTTCCCCGGAACAGGGGATGTGCTTGAACTGGGCAATGGGTTGGGACGTGGCTACTCGGTGAACGTGCCCTTGGAGCCGTTTACCGAGGATGATTCGTATATCGAAGTGATCGACTTACTTCTGCAACCCCTGGTTACATCCTTTGCTCCTGACGTCATAATTAGCCAGCATGGTTGTGATACCCATGCCTGGGACCCTCTAACCCACCTGAAGTTGACGATGCGCGGCATTCAGGCGCAGATAAAACTGGTCCACCAGCTCGCGCATTCCTATTGTCATGGGCGTTGGGTAGCATTAGGTGGCGGAGGATACGATTTATATCGCGTAGTACCACGGGCCTGGAGCATGCTGTGGGCCGAGATGTCAGATCAGCCGCTACCTCCACATCTCCCCGAAGAGTGGGTGACGCACTGGCGACCTGTTTGGGAGAGCGTAAGGGTGCAGGAGGAGATGGCACAACAAGCGATGGGGAAAGCCCCAGCTCCTGCTGTCTTCCCAACTACCTTCCACGATAAACAGGAAGATTTCCCGGAGCAACCACGTCGCTGGTCGATTAGTCGCGCGAATCGGCACACGGCCGCACTGGTGCGCCATCTACTGGTACCTCCATCAGTCCGCCAGGCGTTTCCCTCAGCTCGCAGGCCATCGCCGCTGGCCGACATCTTTGACCTGCTCCACCTGCGTGGAAGTGCCACTCCTTCGCGCAGCAAGACGCTTGAGACGCAAAAAGGACCCGTCTTGCTACGGGACTTCTGCCCGCCGTCGCTTGTCGAGCGCCTCGTTGCCGATAGTGGATTACATGCATTCGCTCGTCTGCCGGAACGCGAACATCAACTCCTGCTTGGCATTGCAAAGCGCCCGGATTGTGCGCTTGCCCTGGCACATACGCCTGCCGGGGAGATCGTCGGCGAAGTGACGTTGGCCCCTGGAGACGAATGGTGGGATGGCCTGGAGAATGTGTACGAGGTAGCCATCGAGGTCAGTTCGCAGTGGCGCGGGTTGGGTATTGCACGTCAGTTGCTGGCCTTTGCCCTCGAACTGGATGCGTTAGAAGATATGATTCTCTTTGCCATTGGCCTATCCTGGCATTGGGATACAGAAGGGCTGGGCCTGACCCTCTACAACTATCGTGAAATGATCTCACGTCTCTTTACTTCTCAAGGCTTTACAGAATACCCTACGACCGAGCCAAATGTCAGAATGGAGCCGGCGAACATCTTCCTGGCACGCGTTGGCAGCCGTGTCGATGCGCGTGTCGTCAGCCGGTTCTTTAATCACCTGCTGAGCTCACCCAACCTCTCAGGGTTGTAATTGCCTCTGGCGTTTAAGAAATCGTTGAGCTTTTCTAAAATAAGATAAGAAAAAGCTCAGATTTTCTTAATATGCATTAGTTTCTGCTTAGAGCTAGCTACAGTAGAGTTTATATGCATATAAAATTATTGAAATTTTCACTAGAAAGCGTTACCCTACATATTAGACGCAAGAAAGTAGGGATATTACTTATGCAAATTCGAGAACGCACGAGAACTGAGTCTCCCGAGATTTCTGATGGGATATTAGCGCAACAGGCCCTTGCCGGTGACCAGCATGCATTCGAGGTCCTGGTTCAGCGCTATAACGTACAGCTCTTCAACTTTATCTACCACTTTTTGGGTGATTATGATCAGGCATGTGATATCTTACAGCAGGTATTGCTCCAACTGTATATCTCTTTACCTAACCTGCGTATCGGTGAACCGCTCAAAGCCTGGCTGTTCAAGGTGGCACGCAACCGGTGTGTGGATGAACTGCGACGAAAGCGTGCTATCCCCTTCTCCGAACTTGAGTCGACAAATGACGAGGAAGAGTTGTCACCTTTGGTTGCTATGCCCGACACTAGCCCGCTCCCAGAGGAATTGGCGGAGCGTCGAGACCTGCAACAAAGCTTGCAGAAGGCCATCCAAACATTGCCTCCGAAGTTTCGCTCCGTGGTTGTGTTACGTTATGCTGCTCAGTTAAGCTTTTCTGAAATTGGCCAGACCCTCGAAATGCCAGAGGCGACCGCCAAAACGTATTTTCAGCGCGCCAAGCCGTTGTTACGTGCAGCATTAACAGCACAAAAATGAAACTTTCCTTGTGTCCTGTTCGTGCCTACAGCAGAGATAGCATGAAAGGAGCAAGAGGGAGTAAGTAATGCGGTATTTACGACGTGTCTCGCGCTCAGATGACACTTTGCCAATAGACGAGCTTGATGATCTCTTCGACCAGCTAGAGCAGCTTGAACCACCACCATCTCTTATTGCACATATTCTTACTATCGTCGCGGATCTTCCGCTGCCCAAGCCCGTAGCGGGCGTACCATGGTATGAATTGGATACCCTGGTCGGACGGCATGAGCAAGACCCACCATGCTAGCTTATTTGCTGCTCCGCGATCTGATCTGTAAGCTTGCCGATGCTAACAAGCCAGCGGATAAACTCGAAACGCCGGTGTTCGGCCAGGGTCTCAAGCCTCTCCTTCTCGGCATGCTCCTTGCGGAGCCTGCTTAATCGGTTCATCTCCACCTCAGCGAACCCGCCCTTACGCAAAATTTCACGATCTTCTTTGCGGTCGTAGTCCATATAGCCCTCCTTCTTCTCGGGTCTGAAGATAGCTATTGAGGTACGGTTATTAACATATGTGCAATACGCTTAAGAAGTGCTTGCATAGGATACGGTTTGGGTAGATGATCCAACGTTGACCTGGTTTCACCACGGGTGCGCATACGCTTGCGTACGGCTGTTTCTGAACTCGTCAGGAGCACCGGTATCCTGGAATGAGTGCGGAGCACCTGTAATACATCCCAACCGGTCATGCCGCCGTGGAGTTCAAGGTCAAGCACTACAAGATCTGGGACCGACTCACGGAGGGCCAGAACAGCTAGCTCTCCTGTATGTGCTATCGTTACCACATAGCCACAGGCTGTTAACACGTCTGCTTCCAGGTCTGCAAGGGAGGCATCATCCTCGACTACCAGGATGCGCCGTGGTAGTTTCGGCTGCTCAAACTCTTTTTGCATTGAGTGCGTCATGTCCGGCATATTATCAGGCGATGATGCACTCAAGTTGCCGCTTCCCGGCATCGTGTTCGCAGTGTCTTCGTCTTGCATGACTGACACTCTGTTCCCGCAAAGTATAGATTTTGTGCTGCGGTCATTCCGCCGGTTCGGCGTCGAGAAAGCATTCCTCTCTCTAACACGAGTGTACACAAAAGTTGGTGATAATAGCGTGAAGATGACTATGAAGGTTGTGAAGAATCTGTGAAAATCCTTGGCTGTGCCCGTTCTCTTGTATTACCCACCTCACTCAGGTATACTACGCTGTGAGAAGATTGGCGCGCCTCTGCCGCCCGTCTATCGTGCTGATTATGAGCGTCCGGTGGCTGCCGCTCGCGCCCGGCTTGGCGAGAAGGCCTTTGCCGCCGCGTGGGCCGAGGGACGGACCATGACGCCGGAGCAAGCCCTTGCCGCAAAGGGACAACCCTCCTATAACTCACCGGTGTCAGGCGGTGGCACATAGTACCCCACACCAGGCTGATTGAGCAAGAAGCGAGGCTGCGCCGGGTCCGGTTCTAGCTTACGCCGCAGGTGGCGTATGAAGGTGCGCAGATAGGTGTTTTCTCTACCGTACTCTGGGCCCCAGACGCGATGAAGGAGTTCGCGGTGAGCCAAGACTTTTCCGGCATTGCGTGTTAGTTCGCAGAGCAAGTCGTACTCGGTTGGGGTCAGGTAAATATCCTTGCCGCCAGAACGTACATTGCGATGGGCATAATCGACCATCAGCCCGTTCTCACCGCCACAGCGATAGATGCGGCGCTGTGCATCACCGTTCGTTATACCCCTGCGCAGGCGCTCTGTTTCATCGGCACGGCGCAAAGCCACCCGTACGCGGGCCAGCAACTCGTTCAAGCTAAAGGGCTTGGTAAGGTAGTCATCGGCACCCTGATCGAGAGCTTTCACCTTGACCGGTTCCTCATCATGTGCCGAGAGCACAATAACCGGCGTCCTGCTCCATTCACGCAGACGGCGCAGGAACGCAAGACCGTCAAGTGTGGGTAAAGTGAGGTCGAGTAGGACAAGTTGTGGCTGAAAGATAGCTGCCAGGTCAATGGCTTGTGCACCGTCAGTCACTGCCTGCACTTGAAACCCCCGTACTCTTAACTGGGCCAGCAGAAATGCGCGCATTTCTGGGTCATCCTCGACACAGAGGATACGTGCTTTTTTATCTGAAATGGACATGGCGCTTTCTACCCTACCTCTCTCTTGATGGCGCTGACAGCAGGAAGGATGAATGCAAATGTTGACCCTTGGCCGGGACTGCTCTTCAGCGTCAGTGCGCTGCCGTGTGCCTCGATAATGCCTCGGCTGATGTACAGACCCAGTCCTGTGGCCGGGCTCCAGCGTATGCCGCCACGCTGTCTTTCTGGAGCGAACTGTCCTGGTCGGTCTACCGCAGGACGTCTCATAGCTGCAAAGGTGCTAAAGCGCGTAAAAAGCTGTGCTTGTTGCTCCTGTGTCATCCCTGGACCGTGGTCAATCACTCGCAATTCAACACCCAGGAGCTGCTGATCTGGCATACGGAAGACAGGCTCCGCCTCCAGAAACACGGTGTCGCCTTCAGGAGCATAATGGAAAGCATTACTGAGCAAGTTCGTGAGCACGCTCATAATAAGTTCATAGTCGGCCAGGACAGCAGGCAAATCAGCGGTTGTATGAATTTCCAGGTGGCGCTGTGAAGAAGTGATCAACGCCTCCAGGCGATCTTGCAGATCCTCCAGCATCTCCGCTAGCAAAATCGGCTCGCGTTCGAGGCGCAATGCCCCCGCCTCCACGCGAGAAGCATCAAGAAAATGGTTAATCATGTCCACCAGCCGCTCAACCTGCTCATCGGCAGCCTCTAAAAAGTCATGTTGCTCCTGGACTGACCACTGGAGGTCCTTAGCTAAAAGGGCGCTTACATGGGCACGGATATTAGCAAGAGGCGTTTTGAGTTCGTGGGCCATGGTCGTGAAGAAGTCCTCGCGCGCGCGTTCCAGGGTCTTTAATTGTGTAATGTCGTGCCAGACAGTCACTGCACTGCTAATCGTCCCATCGCTAGCACGCAGAGGTGCCGCGTTGACGAGAAGGAACACAGTCTGGCCGTCAGGCTGGATGAAATGTAGTTCGGCTTCCTTCGCCTCCCCATTACTCAGAGCGAAGGAAAGAGGTTGTTGCTCGTATGGAATAACCGAGCCAGATGGTCCGTACATCGTAGTAGTACGCAACAGTTCTTCGATATTGATACCAACCGCACATTTAACCATCATATCGGGGTCATCAGCTGGTGTAGGGTCGATGACCCTCGTGGCATCCTGCCTGGAGGATAGAGCATCCACTCCCCGCATGGGATCCACTCCATGAGGGATAGAAACTTCCTGCATCGCTTCTGGTACCCAGCCCATACGTTGCAGCAGCAGCGCTCCCAGGTTATTGATGATCGTAATGCACTTGTCAGCAGCCGAGACGAGCATCACACCCGAAGGTAAACGTTCCAGCAGGAGTTGCAAACGTGCGCTTTCCAACTCCTGTGCCGCCTTCGCGATTTGCAACGCCTGATTGCGTTGAGCCAACTCTGCCGTACGGGTGACTACCTCGGCCTCGATGCGTTCTCTGGCTACTGCCTGTTCCGTCACATCATGATAGATGACCACAAATGCGAAAATATCGCCATGGCCATCATGAATGGGAGCCTGAGAACGGCGCATGGTATAATGCTTACCATCCGCCCCAACGATCTTGATTTCATCAATGCTCCCCTCCAGAGCACGACGCTCGAGCTCTGAGACAATGTTGGGAATGCTCTTGAGATCGTACAGGAAAATAGCACTACTGCGAGCCAGCGCTTCAGTCACATGCAGCCCGATCATACCCTCGGACCATCCCAGCAGTTTGCGTGCGGCATGGTTGACATCCGCCACACGCCAGCGCGCATCGTAGATGATCACCCCATCCGGAATAGCCTGCATGATATTTTCACGCTGGCGAGCATGGCGGTTCGCAACCTGCGCAAGGCGATTGATGCTGCGAAAGAGACGGGCGTTCTGTATGGCCAGTCCTGCCTGCTGGGCAAACTGTTCGAGGAGCTCAACCTCCTCTGCAGGAAACCCACGTGCTCGTCGATGATAGACCTCAATCGTCCCTAGCACAGCACCCATCGCGGAGGTAGGCACGGACCCATTGGGTATGAATCCTCCATTCTGGTTGTCGTCAGAGGTTGGCTCAAAAATTGGCACACACAATACGGAACCCGGACGACGTGGCTGACCATCGTCATCAAGCAAGGGGAACTCAAGTTCAGGTTCCCTACTTGTATCTGTAATAACCAGGGTTTGTCGATTGCGCACGACACGACCGACCAACAACTGTTCGCTGAGTTGTGGGTGCCAGCCCTGCCAACCGAGATGCAAACCTCTCTGCGCAGCCACTCTTATGGTAGAGGTCGGGTCTGCTGCATCGCCCGTTTCAGCATGCGCTTGTTCCTCGAAGCCTGGCACATACAACTCGCTACCGATATCCAGCTGATCAATGAGCATTACTGCGCAGCGTGTAGAGCCAACCATCTCTTGCACAGCCTGCAGAATGCGGTCGAGCACACGGGGAAGAGCAAAAGGTCCGGCGATAGCTGAAGAGACGTTATGAAACGCGTTGAGGCGTAAACGTGAATGTACCAGGTTGGTCTGATCCTCAACTGTGACCAGCAACGCATCACAGGAATTGTGCGTTCCCGTTTCGTTGAGCGGTCGCTCCACAGAACCTGGCAGGCTGGTTGTAAGACTCGGTGCCGGTTGGATTTCCACACGCCAGTACGTGCGTCCCCGCGTCTTGAGGAATCCTTCAAAAGGTACATCAGAGAATCTGGCGCTTTGACCCGAAGAGCAGACCTGTTGTAATATGGGCAGTGCTACTTTGTATATCTCGTCGGGAACTATTTCATCGAGACGATGATCTATCACTCCTTGGGGATGCCAGGACTCCTCTAGTAGCGATAGGAGATGCGCATTGGCATAACGGAGGCGCAAATCGGCACAATTGAGGATGGCAACCCCAACCGACATGCATCCCAGGATATATTCAAGCTGCCCAGATTGCCCTGGCCCCATGAAAGTGTGGTTTCTAGGTATCCATGATGCGTGCGCAGCTCCATTTGTTTCTGCGCATGCGGAACTTTACTCCTTTATAGTATTATAGCTTATTATGACGTTTGGGTCTCTGCCAGGTACTATCTGTAAGGTATGATATGATTGACATTCGAGGGAAGCGCGTTCTGATCATGGGTCTGGGTTTGCATGGGTCGGGTATAGCAGCAGCACGTTATGCAGCCCAACACGGGGCTATCGTACGTGTGACCGACTTGAGATCGGCAGAAATACTGGCGCCGAGCATCCAGGCTCTGGCAGGGTTGCCAATTGAATATGTGCTTGGCGAACATTGCAATCAAGATTTTCTCTGGGCCGAGGTCGTGATTCGTGTGCCTGGTGTGCGACGAAACTCACCGTATTTACAGCTGGCTCGTGAACATGGCGCATCCATTGAGTTAGAGATTGCCTTCTTCTTTCTTGAATGTCCAGGTCGCATCATTGGCGTTACCGGCACTCGCGGCAAAACGACGACGGCGACGCTTATTTATGAGCTATTGCGCGCGCATGGCATTCCTACCGTCATAGGTGGCAACGTCGCCGGTGTGGAGACCCTTTCCTTGCTTCCTCAGATCACGCCTGAAACGTTGGTTGTGCTGGAGTTATCGAGCTGGCAACTCGAAGGCCTGACTCCTCATGCGCTCAGTCCGTCCGTTGCTGTCATGACGAACATCTATCCTGACCACCTCGACACTTACCAGGATATGGAAGAATATGCTGCGGCGAAGGCCACCATCTTCCGTTACCAACATCCTACCGACCTGGCCGTTTTCAACTATGATAATCCCTGGACGCGTCGCTTTGGTGAGATGGCACCCGGTGAGACCTGGTTTACGAGCCTGGAACGCGAGGGCAGTTTTGCACGTGGTTCTGGTAGGGGCGTGAGCTTGCCTCCGCCCTCTCCCTTTGTCTTCAGCCAGAGCGGAGGCAAGCTCACGCCCCTACCAGGCAAGCACAACCTTGAGAATATTCTGCTGGCAACGACCACAGCACGATTGTTGGGCGTTCCCGACGAAACTATTGCCGCTACAGTGCGTCGTTTTCGCGGCGTCCCCCATCGACTGGAAGAGATACTTGTGCTCAACGGCGTGCGCTACATCAATGACAGTGCAAGTACTACTCCTATTGCCGGGCGAGCAGGCTTACAGGCATTTGACGCGCCGATCGTGTTAGTTGCGGGTGGCAATACAAAGCATCTCCCGCTAGAGGATTGGCCGGAGACCATCGTGCAACGTTGTCGGGATGTGATTTTGCTCCAGGGAAGCGGCACAGACGAACTGCTACCCTCCCTACACGAAGAGGTGAAGAAACACAGCGTAGCTGATCCTGTACGCGGCGTGTTTGACGACTTTAGCGCCGCTATGGATGCCGCAGTCGCAGTGACACGGCCAGGCGATGTATTACTCTTCTCGCCCGGCTTCACCAGTTTCGGCATGTTCCTCAATGAATTTGACCGCGGCGATCACTTCGTCGCTTATGCACGCCGACTTATGGCTGTCCCTCCACTTACCTGATGGAGATCATAGCGAACGCCTGCGCCAAATCCTCAAGAAGGTCCTGCATGTCCTCGCATCCGGCGCTCAGGCGAATGAAGCCTTCAGGGATAGCATCGCCTCCCCAGCGTGCTCGCCGTTCTGCCGTGGTGTGAATGCCCCCAAAACTGGTTGCCTGCAAGATCAGGCGACATGCACCCAAGAAGCGCTCTGCTTGTGCTTGCCCCGAAAGCACAAAACTTACTATGGGGCCGTATCTCTTCATTTGCCGAGAGGCTATGGCATGAGCAGGGTCTTGTGGAAGGCCAGGATACCGCACAAGACGCACCTCTGGTTGAGAGAGGAGGAACTGAGCAATCTCTAAGGCATTGTTGCACTGTCGTTCCAGTCGCACATCCAGGGTCGCAAGAGAACGATGAGCGAGCCAGACTTCCATTGGGCCTGCTATCGATCCTTGCTGAGTCCGAAAGGCATGTAAATGTTCTGCCCACGAGGGTTGACGGGTCGCCACATGACCGAGCAGGAGGTCACTATGGCCCGTGAGGACTTTGGTGTCACTGGATACACAGAAGTCTGCGCCTAGGGCGAGTGGCTGCTGGCCAAGGAAGGTGGTCGTGGTGTTGTCTACAGCAACGAGGGCTCCGCTCTGGTGTGCGGCCGCAACGAGTTCAGCCAGATCACAGACATCCAATCCCGGATTACTCGGTGTTTCCAGCCACAGCAGCCTGGCTCCATCAATCACCTCACTCTGTGCCTTCCCTGCCGTTGGTGCCATACGGACCTCGATACCCCGCGAAGCGAAGTATCCTTCGGCGAGCATGCGGGCAGTGTAGTAGCCATCGGATGGCATGACCAGGGCATCGCCAGGGTGCAGCGTGGTGCCAAGCACAGCCGTCACTGCAGCCATTCCCGAGGCGAACACGACGGCAGGGCCTCCTTCGAGTTCACTCAGGGCCTGCTCAAAGTGTGTCCACGTCGGATTATGATAGCGACCATAGGTGTAGGCCGAAGTGGATGGATCGCCCGTCAGATGATAGGGACCTGCGAAGGTTGGCCCTGGCAGGAATGGTTCTCCTTGTGCCACTTGAGGCAGACCAGCTCGGACGACACGAGTTCCATCACGCATAGTCAGTTTCTCCTCCTATTACAAGGTATGGATGCTTCCCTTTACTTCAAAGCACGTGCTAAAGCTCATTGTAGCCAGGCCCTCACAGAGCAACAAGAGCCAATAGCTGTGAGAATGGGTAAGCCAAAAGCAACAGGTGAACCTCTCAGGAACCCAACGCAGAAGCCACTTTCAGACAACTTGTTACAACAAAGATCGAACTAGTGTTCACTTGCATTAAGTCAGGGAATTTGTGGTAAACTACCTAACAGTGGATAGGGAGCCAAATTGGTTTCATGTTTACAGAAACAACTGAACGCAACTACAAAAGCCCAGGAAGTTATGATACGAACTTCCTCAAAGGAGAGGAGAGTCGCCTTATGACAATGATGATGAGCAGAAAAGCTCTGGAAGAATACGGCCTGGTAAACCTGGGAAAGATTTATTGGAATCTTTCTCCTGCCGTTCTGGTCGAACACGCCTTGTCTCGCAACGAGGGAGTATTGGCTTCCAATGGTGCGCTTGCCGCCATGACCGGCTCGCATACTGGACGCTCTCCCAAAGATAAATATATCGTATCCAATGAGGAGTATGCTGCAAAGATTTGGTGGGGCGAAAACAATCACCCCATGTCAGCAGAAACCTTCGATCTCATACGCAGTACCCTCGCGGCCTATTTACAGGGTCGAGATGTTTATGTGCTGGACGCTGCTGCCTGCGCTGACCCGCACTACCGTATCCCTTTGCAGGTGATTACCGAACTAGCCTGGCACAACCTCTTTGCGCGCCAGCTCTTCCTGCGCTCCAATTTGAGCGACCTGACCAGTGAGCGTCCAGGCTTCACCATCCTCTGTGTGCCAAACTTTCTCACCGACCCACGCACGCATGGTACACGCTCGGGGGCTGCTATTATCATCGACTTTGAAGAGCGCCTGGTATTGATTGCGGGCACACAATACGCCGGTGAAATGAAGAAATCCATCTTCACTGTGCTCAACTTCATGTTGCCCGCTGAGGGCGTGCTGCCTATGCACTGCTCCGCCAATGTTGGCCCAGAGGGTGATGTAGCCCTCTTCTTCGGCCTATCTGGTACAGGCAAAACGAGTCTTTCCGCCGATCCGAGTCGCCGTTTGATAGGCGATGATGAGCACGGCTGGGGCGATAACGGCGTCTTCAACTTCGAGGGCGGCTGTTACGCGAAATGCATTCACCTGTCGAAGAAGTACGAGCCACAAATCTGGAATGCCATTCGCTTCGGTGCAGTCTACGAGAATGTCGTGCTCAAAGAAGGGACACGCGATCCAGATTACGACGATGACTCGGTGACCGAGAATACTCGCGCCGCCTACCCAGTCGACTACATCGATAATGTCATCGAGTCAGGCATGGCCGGACAACCACAAGCCGTGATCTTCCTTTCGGCGGACTCATTTGGCGTACTGCCACCTATCTCGATGCTTACTACAGAACAAGCTATGTACTATTTCCTATCGGGCTATACAAGCAAGCTGGCCGGAACTGAAGCCGGGGTAACGACGCCGGAGGCAACCTTTAGCTCCTGTTTTGGCGCTGCCTTCTTGCCTCTCCTCCCTGGTGAGTATGCAAATTTGCTGCGTGAACGCATCGAGAAGCACCATGTGCGCTGCTACCTGATCAATACAGGCTGGACAGGCGGTCCCTACGGCGTTGGTGAGCGCATCAACATCAACTATACTCGTGCGATGGTGCGGGCCGCCATTAGCGGTGTGCTAGACGACGTCGAGATGTTCACCGATCCCATCTTTGGATTACGGTCACCCCTCTACTGCCCGGACGTGCCGAGTTCATTGCTCATCCCGCGTAATACCTGGGAGGACAAGGAAGCCTACGATCGTCTATCGGCTGATCTGGCTACACGTTTCAAGAAGAACTTCCAACAGTTCACGCTGCCCAGCGAAGAAGTGCGGAACGCTGGGCCACGGTAGCTGTTTGGACCGCAGGTCAGGGAACTTTCGGGAGCAGGCAACCTGGCATACCTGTCCCCCAAACAGGGTTCCGCAAGGGATCGCCACTACGTCCGCCGAGCGATCGGCAGCAAGTATAAAAGGAGACAAACACCATGGAACACAGTCACTTCCTAGCAGAGACCTCCTGGTTAGCCGAGCATCTCAACGATCCACACATTCGCATAGTAGATATGCGTGGCTACGTACGCACGGTTGAGCACGATGGTGTCCAGGACGCCTTGTATGTTGGTGCGCGCGATGAGTACGAGCGCGGACACATCCCTGGTGCTGTATACATCGATTGGAGTAGCGACATCATTGATCCCAATGACAGTGTAGAAGCGCAGGTAGCCCCACCTGACCGCTTTGCGCACCTGATGGAACAACTGGGCATCGGCGATCAGCACCTGGTCGTCGCCTACGATTCTCATCCTGCTTCACAGTTTGCCACCCGTCTCTGGTGGGCGCTCAACTACTATGGTCACGATCAAGTGGTAATCTTGAATGGAGGCCTGCCCAAATGGCAGCGTGAAAACCGTCCAATAGTGGAGGCCATCCCTGCCTACCCGCCCACAACCTTTACGCCCGTGGTGCAGCCGCAGTTGCGCGCTACGGCCCAGGACATACTGGCTATGCTTGGTCAACGAGATGTAACGCTGATCGATGCTCGTGAGCCTGCACAGTACACCGGCGAGATCGTACGTGGTCATGGTCGTCCCGGCCACATTCCCGGCGCGCTCAATATTCCTCGCGAAGAACTGATAGACCCGGTAACAGGCACCTTTCGCAGTAACGACGAGCTGAATCAGATCTTCTCTTCCGCCGGTGTGTCACCGCAGGAACACGTCGTCGCCTACTGTAATGGGGGAGTCGCTGCGACAACGATCCTCTTCAGCCTGGCTATGCTCGGCTACCCCAAACTGACAAACTACGATGGCTCCTGGAATGAGTGGGGCAAACGCCAGGACTTGCCGACGGAAGTTTAAAATCAGCGTATGCAAGAACACGAATTCGTGGAGGAACAGGAGGACCTACTCGACCTGAACGAGATCATGCAGGCCTTCGGCGTATCTGAATGGACCAACATGGGGTCAGTAGTATCACCACAGAACAGACTGTTCAGCGTGCTTGTCGAAATCCAAGGACAACGCTACCTCCTCAAAGAACGACAGCCAGGGCTGGCCGGAGAGGAAGACAACAACCATCAATATCGCTTCCAGCGTTTCCTGCACCAGGCAGGTATACCCATTCCTCCTTTGTGGTTGAATCCGCAGGGGGAGCCTATTGTCACGATTGGTGAAGATCAGTTTGAGCTACAACAATGGGTAGACGGTGAGTTATTCAGTACCACTGACCAGCGCAGCCTCGAATGGGTAGCCGCCGCTGCATCCATGCTGGGCCAACTACACCAGACCTCACGTAGCTACCAGGGACCGATGCATCGTTGGCCGACAGAAGTGCAGGCCGGGGGTCTGGTACAGGGCTGGCTCAATCTGGCACGCAGCAATGCCGAGCAAACGGAGATACAGGCAATAGCCGCGGCGCTCTCGAACTGGGTTGATCAATGGGAGGCTGTACTCCCTGCCGCCATGATGACAATTGGTGCGACTCGTGGCCTGCCCGAGTTCCACATCCATGGGGACTATCATGCACTGAATCTGCGCTTTGACCAACAAGGACAAGGCGTCAGCGCTGTGCTGGGCTTAGAAGCGTCACGCTGGGAGAAGCGCATTTTCGAACTCGCCTATAGCCTCTTCTATTTCAGCGCTCTGGAATGGCAGACTGATAGTACTTTCACGCGTCCACTCGTCAAACGGGGTTTCGAGCCCGAACGTGCCCATCGTTTCTTGCAGGCGTATGGTGCCGTCTATCCTCCCGTACCTGGCGAGGCAGCGGTGCTCGTCGATGCTCTGATGCTGGTCGCGCCGATCGCTACGGTCAACGGCCCGCTCGAAGATATCTTCTTCACCCAGGAAGGGATAGAGGAGCCATTGATTGATGATGTGATGGAGCATCTTGCATGGGCCTCGTCGCTGCCTGGCTGGCTGGGAAGAGTGAGGCGTTCCTTGGCAGAGATGTGGGGGTGACGGGGTTACGCCAGCACCTCAGCCATGGATTGTGCCCACGACACAAGCTGCTCGTCAGCCATAAACTTGCCCACCACTTGCAACCCAAGCGGCAACCCATTCGTCGCACGACCCGCAGGTAGTGCTATGGCAGGGAGACCGGCGTGCGTCCAGGGAAGATTCATGGCCGGGTCACCCGTCGTGGTGATGCCTTCGGGTGCAGGTCCTGGCGCGGCCGGGCTTATCCAGAGATCGATACCATGCTGAGCCATCAAGCCTTCCAGCTCACTACGCAGCCCGGCACGTCCAGCTCGGGCAGCAGCTAACTCTTCGGTACTCACCTCTTTCCCTTGACGAATGAGCGCGGCTGTGCGCGGACGGTAGAGCGACTCGTACGTGGCAAACCACGATGCATGCACCTTGGCCATTTCGGCGGAAACAATACGCTGGTGACGAAGGGCAATAGCATCAATATCACGCATGGCCTCTACATGCCGCACGCGATAGCCAGCTTGCTCGAGCAGCGTTATCTGCTTCTCGAAGGCGGCTCGCCCCTCGGGTGATGCCTGGGCGAGGTATGGTCCGTCCGGCACGCCAAGGACAGGCGTGTTGTTCACTGCCATTGACCGCCAATCCTTACAAAGGAATGGAGCGACGAACGCTACGCCTGCAACGTCCTGCGTAAAGAAACCAACGGTGTCTAGAGAAGCAGAACATAGGATCAGGCCATCGGTAGGAATGCGACCGTAGCTAGGTTTGAAGCCAACGATGCCACAAAAAGCGGCGGGGCGAATGGTAGAGCCAATCGTCTGCGTGCCGAGTGCCAGTGGGCAGAAGCCAGCAGCAACAGCGGCAGCGGAACCACTGCTCGATCCGCCAGGGGTATGTTCCAGGTTATGCGGATTACACGTCGGCCCAGGCTCAAAATACGCAAATTCTGTGGTGATCGTTTTGCCTAGCAGGAGTGCTCCTGCCTCACGTAGCCTGGTCACACAACTTGCTTCAGTGCCTGTGAATAGCTCTGAAGGTAATTGTGAACCTGCCTGCGTGGGGAAACCGTCAGCATAGAAGATGTCCTTGACGCCGAGTAGGATACCATATAAAGGTGGACGGCTCTCAGGATCAGGAAAGAGCTTTTGCAGAGCAGTTGCTTCGTGCCAGAGACGGGTCCGACGGTCCCGTTCAGGGACAAGCGCATAGATATGCGGCTCATGAGCATCGATACGCTGACATACTTCGTCTATATATATCAAGAGGTCGAGTTGACCGGGGCGCAGAGCAGCAGCGGTGTCAACCAGGGGTGTAGAGACAATCATCAGATATCGCGGCGCGGAAACCCAACTCCTTCAGGAGTTAGGGAGGAGCGCCACCCCTCCTTTCGCATAGGTGTAGCCATCCTGCTGGTGGAGCAGGTGAGAGTGCCGATGGCTGATGCCCTGAATGGTCCCGTGCCCAGTGGTCACATTGAAGGACCCACTGGCGCGCACGGCCACCCGCCCAGTGTATCTCCCCGCTTTTTTGCCACTTGGGACCACGGCTCGGATGAGGTCGCCCGTCCTAAAGCCCTTGACCCGGCTCTGCTGCTTGGCGCGGGTTCGCGGAAAGCCATACTTGTCCATGAGCGTCATCTGGCGGCACTGCCAGCCCATCGCCTGGATCAGCAACGGACGCACATGCCGGACACGCCATCTCTGTGGTGTACTGGCCCCCACACATGCTGCATCAAAAAAGTGTGTCTTCGGCAGGCCAGCTCTCATGCGCTGGTACTTGGTTCTCCCTCCTGTTCCCACTTCCACAGGCAATCCTGTCGCTTGGAGGTGTCTGTACAGCGCCCATCTCGTACTCGTGATTGCTGCGGTATCCCGCAAGGGAATTTTCACCTGGGCAAGGACGCGGGCGAGTGTGCCGGGTCGGTCAGCAAGAAACTCATCAACCGCCTGGTTGCCTTTGCGTTGATTACACGATGCGCACGAGAGGACGAGATTGCTCGCCCGGTTGGAACCACCACGCGAGCGAGGTGCGAGGTGATCAATCTGCATAGGCACCCCTGAGATCGAGCAGTAAGCGCAGGTATGGTTCCACTTGATCAACAGGTATTCTCGCAGTTCAAAGCCTGCCAACTCGCCCTGTTGATACTCGATGTCACTGATGGTCGGATCTTGCAAGCGTTGGGTGTCGAACCGCGCCAGCTCGACGCTGATGGCTCCTATCGGCGCGAATCGGCGCAACCGTGCTACCCAGGTGAGCACCTGAAGCACCCGAGAGAGCAGGGAGGGAGCTAACCAGCCTACCGCTCGGCGTCGGTTGGCAAACCTTTGCGGTCTATAGCGGGTTTTGCGCTGCCGACGGCTTCGACGCACTGCCCGGCGAGCGGCGAGCGCTTCACGAATCCTCTGCCCGCGATGGGTCACTTCCGCTGCCCAGACGACCTCGCCTCTTGCATCGTTGACGACTGCCAGCCCGGTCGTTTTACTCCCTGGGTCCAGTTTCAAGCGCAGAGGCTCTCCCACCGCTTCTGGCCGAGCGTCCCGTAAGATGAGGACGAACGGAAAGCGACGCAGCACAGCGGCTTTGCCTGCCTTGAGCAAGAGACGGGCGCGAGCAGGGGTACAAGGCGAGAGGGGTCGCTGCTGCTGGTCTACCACAAGGACACGTGACATCTTGGTTCTGCCTTTCTCCCGATGCCGGGAACCCCGATAATGGGGCGTCGCTGACAGATTGCTCCGCCAGGTGAAGTGGTCCTCGCCAATGATCGCTGACGGTTTCCTTGGTTCGGCAGTCGCACCGCCCTTTCCCACCGGGGCTTTTAACGACTGCCCGCAGGGCTCCACGCTGGACCGGTCACGTAGAGGTGCCTATCCATTCGTCAGGATCGGAGCCTCGACGAGCGAGGCTAAGGCTGGTCAAGTAGGGGCAAGCCCGCCCCCTTCAGGGGGCTTGGGTACTTGACAGTCGTCCATTGTGTTTCCTCCCACTCAAAGAATGTCTTCTAGGAGTATGAAAGCTATCTTCCCTTGAACTGTGGTTTGCGTTTCTGCGCAAATGCCAACGGTCCCTCACGGGCATCCTCCGTACCGAAGTAGATGATGGACATGGCTGTACTCCTTCAGAAAAGTTTTTTTATGTCGTTCATCATTATGGCATATTATCCGCACCCCGTGGGCTATTGGGAACCTTTGGCAGACCTCCTACGTATAATAAAGAGGTCTGCATGGTCCAAGGGTGACCTCCTTGCAGCGTATCCTTCAGTCGGGTAGACAAATAGGAAAGGACAGAGAATTGGAGAATACTGCAAGCAGAAAATTCCGGCCTGTCGTTTGTGCCTTACTGCTCCTTAAAGAGACTATATGAACCACGAAGACCACATCAATCTCCTGCGCCAAGGCGTTCCTAACCGGGGCGGCAACTGGGCCGACCTTGGCTCAGGCACAGGTGCCTTCACACTCGCACTAGCCGACCTATCAGGACCTTCAGCGCGAATCTATAGCGTAGACAAGGACAAAGGTGCCCTTAAGGAACAGGAGAGAGCCATGCGTGCCAGGTTCCCTAGCGTCACCGTCCACTACCTCAGCGCCGACTTCACCCGTCGACTCGACTTGCCGCCGCTCGATGGCATCGTCATGGCGAACTCGCTCCACTTCGTGCGTGAGAGGAACACAGTCGTGCAGTTGATACGCAGTTACCTGCGACCCGGCGGTCGTTTGATCCTCGTAGAATACAACACCGACAGGGGTAACATGTGGGTGCCGTATCCGCTCTCCTACAACACCTGGGAGGCACTGGCACAGCAAAATGGGTTCACGGGCACAAGGCTACTCGCTACGCGCCCCAGTCGCTTCCTGAGCGAGATGTACTCTGCCCTATCCCTGGTGGATGGACATTCTGCTTAATCGGACGCCCAAATTGCCCTTTCATCAACCACCTCGATCATCTTTTGCTTGTTTGCTAGATTGCTTATAGCCCCGTTGACTTTGCCGATTCTCGCATGCTATACTATCCTCAGCAAAGGAAAAGTGCTGACAAACGACAAGTTATCCTCTGTAGGAGTTTTCCTGCATCCCATCGAATCGGGCTATACATCACCCGATTTTATTTCCTCTTCCTCAATCTTGATTGAGAATACACTTTGTATAGTTCGGAAAATTCTCGTATGAACGCGTGTCTAAACGTGCTGTCCTTATTTACTCTCGTTGTGTCAAAAGAAGGACAAACGTTGTGACTTTCCCAAACGTACTATTACTAGCTGACATTATTTTTCTTTGATTTGGGAGACGGAATTTCTAGCTGAAGGAAAGGAGAGCCACGATCATGCCGGTTTTGGAAACTACCGATAAAATTACTCCTCGCAGTGCTTTGCGCCATCGCCCAATTACAGGCGACGATGCCCTAAAAGAACCGAATCCCGTCGTAGTCAATCCAACGGCACCTATAGTGAAACGCGCATCCAGGCTTCGTCAACCGGATACCGATGACGAGGTAACCGAGTGGAAACGTGCGGACGACAACGACAGCGATACCCAGGGTGGTGGCACCTCCACCGCGAAATCGGCAGGGCGAGCCTCCACTACGTCTAAGGCGGCTCCCAAAACACGGCTGGCGGCCAAGACTAAAACGGGGAGGCAACAGCTACTCCAAATCCATCCCCTCCTTTATCTTGGCGTAGGTATGTTGGCGATGCTGGCACTGTTGGCAGCGTTCATCGTCGTGACTAACTGGATCACCACAACGCTTGATGACATCCACTATGGATATCCCCGTACCTCTCAGATAGATGCATTTGTGGGCCACAATGAGTCGGCAGGCATGCCCAGTCATTTCATCGCCCTCAATCTACACGGTCGTATCGAAATCATCGAATTACCAGGTGGTGACGCCACCCACGCACGTATCTACCTCGGACCACAACTGTATGGCACCAACGCCGACCGGGTACCAGTCACGCTCAGTTTCATCGATGTCAACGGCGATAATCGGCCAGACATGATCATGCATTTCCAGGGAACCCAAGTCGTGTTCATCAACGACCAGGGCGGCTTCCGCCCGCTCCGTCCGGATGAACGGGCTCCTGTAGAGCAGTTCCTACAGCATCACAGCCAGTAAAAGCTGTTCCTTCGTACCACCAGGACCCTGCCGTATCTTATTCGGCAGGGTCCTGTGTCAGAAAAACCCTAATGCCATCGCCGCTAGAATAGTCATTCATGATTAAACGATCAGGCAGTCTTCGCAGCATTCTGGATTGTCGCCTCAACAAATGAAGTCACTAACCTGTTAACCTCCTCGCGTTCAGCTCCAATCGTAATCACATGCCCTGATTGCTCTAACCAATGCAGTGACTTAGACGATGCAGACGTTGCCAGGCGAAAAATCTCATCCGCGCTGGCGGGGAGCGCGGTTTCATCACGCTTGCTATGGATGATCAACAGTGGTGCACGTATCTCACTCACGCATCTACGCCCTTGCTCTGTTATACGTATGAGTTCATCAATGGCAGATACCGACAGACGATTCTCCCGCTTGATCATGGCAATGACCAGGGGGTCCGAGAAGTCGAACGTAATGTCCGGGTAGTGTAGACGTTTGCCCAGCAAGAAATCTTCTTGGACCCTGGGGTCGCTGAAATCGCGGGATGCCAGGGAGTAGTACCATTTCAAAAAATAGCGTGCATACCGGGCTTGCCATCCCCTGGGAAAGCGCGTAGCTGTTGACAGTGTAACCACGCCTGCAATACGTTCGGGATGGCGAGCCGTCAACAGCAGCGAGAGGATGCCTCCCATCGAGAGTCCAACTACAAAAATGTGGGGATAGACTGAAAGCTGCGCCAGTCCCTCCTCAGTGGAGGCGATCCACCGCCTGCGATTGGAGCGGGCTAGATCCTCAAGATCACCCGTGTGTCCCGCTAGTGCGACGCCGTGAACCCGTTTGCCTTGAGCCGCCAGGGCCTCGCCGAGTCCACGCATCTCCACTGTAGTGCCGCTGAAACCGTGAATGAGTAAACAAGCCTTATCTGTCTCCTCCGGCCCCATGAAGAAGGGAGTATTGAGTATCTGCTTGGTCATGCATATACCTCCTGTTGCGCAATCACTTTTGGTTTCCCTCACGATAACACAACAGGAGGTATGCCACAACTTACCGCTTTGCGGCGTTTTGCACTACTTTGGCGGAAGCTGTCTTCTTGCGCGTTCCCTTACCGGCATGCGTCTGGGCAGCTTGAGAGAGCACTGCGCCAACAGAAAAGCCGACCCGCCTCCTGGCGGGGATGGTAATCTGATTACCCCCACGAATCGACTTGACCTTGCGGCTAGCTACCTCTCGCAGATTCCATGTGCCGAACCCCATCAAGCGCACTTCGTGACCCTGGGCGATGTCCTCGCGCACAACCTCGGTGAAGGCTTCGATGACCTTGCTGGTCTCTTTCAAATTCAGACCAGCCTTAGCAGCAACCTGGTGGATCAACTCGTCTTTGCCGATAACGGCATGACCCTTTTCGGATGAAACAGTCGTCATATGGATATTTCACTCCTCATGAATGGAATGCAGAGGACCATTTGGCCTCTGTGCATTACTGCAACGCGCACCAATCTCCTGGGTGAAGATCGTCTTATGTGTCTGGACGAGCCACCTCTCCACTGTGCGCATTGGAATGGGGTTACCATCCACTTCCACTATACAGAGTCCCACCAAAGGCTTGAACATTCTCCTCACTGGCTGATCTTCAAGCCTTTGTTGGCGACGCCGATCACTCTGGCATAGTGCAGAGGCATAGCAGGGCTATTCCAGCCACCGTACCGTTGGATCAGGTCAATCCCGTTGCCGTTCTTGAATGCGTCGATCGTCCAGAAGTGGCGCAGGTCGTGTGGGGAAAGGTTTTCGATGCCAACCTGCTTGCCCAGGAGTCGAACTCGTTCAAAAATGCCGTAGCGCGTAATGCGCTTGCTCTGGTAGCTCGTGAAGAGCGGCCCATCCTGGTCGATCAGAGGCAAATAGGCTTGAGCCGCCTCTCGTGTGCGCGGCATGAGTTCGTAAGTATCTCGCGTGTAGGTCTTCTGCCGGTAGACAGTGATGGTCCCTGCCTCCAGATTGATGCTACTTGCATCAAGGCCGACCACTTCGCTGACGCGTAGTGCATGCTCGATCATCAAGCACATCAATAGTGCATCCCTGGTTTCGAGAAGCTTGTCATGCGCACGCGTGCGAGGTTGAAGCGGCTTGGTGGTTTCATCCTTAAGTCTGAGTGCCTGGCGTGTCGAGACAGGTGTTGGGGCAGTCTTCTTGGTACCCACTCTAGTGCTCAGTCCCCTGTCCTTGCGGTCCTGATCAATGTTGCGTCCTTCGCTATATCTGTATCCCTTGACCAGTTTGAGCATCGCCAATTCTTGCGCAGAGATCACCCCTGATACATGGGCCAGTTCGCAGTACTTGCGGATCGTTGCCAGACGGATGTTGATGGACCCAATCGCATACCCCTCTTTGAGCATCCAGGCTTTGAACCCTTCCAGGAGCCCGGCGTTCATGCCTTGCCATGCTTGTGCATCGGTATACAAATCATCTGCCGTGCGCGTGATCTGCATTTGAGCGAGGTAGGTTGAGAAAAGTTGCAGATCATGTTGTTGGCGAAGTTGCGTGTTTTTGGCCTTCATCTGCTGGTAATCCGCAAATTTCTGGGATCGTGTGACCCTTTCAGCGACAATACCGGCCCTGGTGAGCGCGTCGTCATAGCGGGACGGGATGGCATCGACGATGGTGATGTGGGTATCATCGATGGGGGTGTAGCGTGCAAGTTCCTGACCTTCAGACATGATTTCCTCCCGAGGAAGTTTACATTAGTATAAATAATGTGGACTTGATTCTTTAGAAGTATGCCATGGGATGGGCAGATTGTCAATGGTTGGTTTGCGTATAGTCTGCGACCAGCAATTCAACTGAAACCTGGGGATCCAGTTCGCGAGAGGTTGCTGTGGCCACAGCCAGCCCGGCGATGATACCCGCCTGGCGAGCAATGATGCTGGCCTTAGCTTGATGGTCTGCCGGAACTGTACATAGCGTGGTGATGTCAGCCTCGGCTCCATCTTCTTCCAGGGCATGCCGAATAAGGTCTAATGGTGGTTTAGGCATGGGAAATTAGCTCCTTGTGTCCCAAATCGAGGCGGTCAGGGTGATCCCCCTCCCAAGGGCGAAGCAAGCCCTCCCTCCCTGGAGTGCCTGTCCCTTGTGCGAAGGAGGCAAAGTACTGAGTAAGATCGGCCTGGACCGGTTGAAAGACAAAGTGACAACCTGCCAGTGCAGCGCTCGCGCCAAAATCGAGCCGCCAGTGGCTGCCGCGACTTTCGCGGCGCTGCAGGGCGGCGGCAATTACCAGCTCGGCCACTTTGAACATATTCATGGTCTCAAGCCTACCTGCTGTGACTGCCTCTTTCTTCCCCGCCTGCCTGTCCTGTGCCAGCATCGCTTCTCGCAGCTCGCGTAGGCAACGGGTGGCCTCAAGAAGTCCCTGCTGATCGCGCTGGAGGGAAACATACTGCCACATAATGCGCTGCACCTCGCGCCGCAGGTGCTGCATGCTCTCCCGGTCAAGCGCGAGGTGCAGCAAAGCCTCTTCTCGTGATGGGTCATCATAGACAGGGATCGTAATAGCCCGTCTCGATGAAAAGATAGCTTGCTTGTCAATGGCGCCCGCAAGCCCATCGGCCACGCGCAGGCCAAAGACCAGTCCTTCCAGTAGTGAGTTGCTGGCTAGTCTGTTGGCTCCATGGACACCGGTGCAAGCGACCTCTCCAACTGCATAGAGTCCCCCCAGCGTGGTGCGACCACCTGTAAGTGCCATAGTGACCAAAAGATACGATGTGCCAAATAACTGAGGTTGAGCTTACGAATGAAGTAGCTCGAGAGGCTCTTGCACACCTTCCGAAGCCTTCGCCTTTTTGCAAGTGACAATCTGTCCACTTGCTTCACTTCTGGGGGACAGATACCAGCGGAGCGGGAGCCACCTGCTCCTCGCCGGCCCGCTCCTCTCGGAGAGAGCGATTTCCTTTCGGGTCATGACATCGCTGTAACTTCCCCCTATTCTCACTTCTCTCTTAAAGAAGACATTGACAGGGCTGGTGGCCGGTTGAAGGACCACAGCCCTTTCTCATGGCCTTTGCTCTGATGCAGACCGTCGGGCCTGACTCACGTGAGCGAAGCCAGTGGACGACGGGCGGCTTGCTCCCCAAAAGGGAAGTAAGTGGAAGTGACGCGCCATCTGATGCACGCTGACTTTTCCCGCACATTCTTCTACACTGTAGCTTGAGGAAGTTGATGGCTCATGGAGAGAGGGGTTCTGAAACTTCTCGTTTTTGGTGAGATGGCCCCTTAGGCCCGCCGACGAAATAGACAAGCGCTTTGGCTCACGCCGGTAGTGAAAAAAATGGACGTACACGTCGCTCAGTACCAGTGCTATGGAGGCAAAGCGATCATGATAGAAACATGGACCTTTGAGGTCACCGGAGAACAAAAGATGAACTGCGAAGGATGTGAGAACGCTGTCCAGCGGTCCCTCACCCGACTGCCTGGTGTCCGAAAGGCGCAGGCTGATCATCAGACCCAGCGCGTCGTCGTGCAGCTCGACACTGCCCAAACCGATGCTGAGGCTATCAAGGCCAGGTTAGCTGCATCCGGGTACCAGGCACACCAGCTTGCTACTCCGACGGCTGAATAACGAGGCGCCCCGTGGCGGGTGCCATTTCCTCTCGAAAGGAGAACAGACTATGCAACAAGGTGGAAGCGTTCACCTGAGCCCAGAGATGCAGCACTGCATCGAGCTGTGCCAGGACTGTGAGACCACATGTCATTGATGTTTAGACTAAAGGGCCACCGCCCTTGCGGGGGATGACCCCGTGAGGTAATGTTCCAGTACATCTACAAGAGGAGCATTACCTAGATGAACCTTAACACATTGCAAGCCTTTCGTCACGGACTCTACGAGTG
>WNEZ01000093.1_pt1 | contig 68507 bp, 62 predicted proteins | sample 5400521 | NCBI WGS metagenome assembly WNEZ01 (sample SAMN13153339, study PRJNA577476) | soil metagenome | isolation source: 120 cm saprolite under Douglas fir tree site 2 hole 1 replicate 1 | place: USA:California | collected 2015-04-18
TGTCGACGGAGTCGTTCATCTCGGCAGCCTCGTTCCAGGAGACCACGCGGGTACTGACGGAGGCGGCAATCGCGGGCCGAGTCGACTACCTGCGCGGGCTCAAGGAGAACGTCATCGTCGGCCGCCTCATCCCGGCGGGAACCGGCATGCCGGCCTATCGCGACATCTACATGGAGAAGGAAGAGCCCGCCCCCGCCCCCACCCTCGAGGAGCTGCTGCGCCCCGAGGAGGAGGAAGCGCTCACGCTGGCGGATTTCGAGGACGAGCAGTAAATCTACTTACTCGCAGTTTTGTGAAGGCGCCGGCGAAGAGCCGGCGCTTTTGTTTTCTAAGTACACTGTCACCGAGCCGTCACAACCAAATGGTAGCAGTTGCCCGCTCTGCGCCACTCCTAAAGAGCAGGGTTCTGATTCTTCAGCAATTGCAGTCTCCGCGGGTAACGCTCTCGCCGGCGTGTCGCGGATGACAGGGGGGCTTATGAGAAATTGGTTCTCCGCGTTGATGTTGTTGTCGGCAGTGATGCCTGTTTATGGTGCGCGGCGTACTCCACCACCGCTACCTCCATCGGCGGTTCTCTTCGACGGCGATTACAGATTTCTTACCGCCGGAACGACCTACTCCGCCTCAGTCACGGTCCCCGCTGACGGCGCATGGGTCGAAGGCACCGCCGTGTGGAATCACAGTGGATACCCATACTGGGATTGCTCGCACAGCTACTCGGGTTCGCTGTCGCCGAACGCGAATGACTATGCGCCGTTGTTCATCGCAGGGTGGACTCCGCAGGGCATCTGCAGCGACCAGTTTCCGGTATTCGGTTGCCTCAACTGCGGGATTGATTGGGGTGGTCGGAAGGCGTTTCCAGGTTTGTACATGACTACCAACAACACTCCAGGATTCATGGCCGCTGGAAGCGGGACGGTGATCCTGGGTTCGAACAATGCCCCGGGAGCGAGCGATCTGCTGACCTTGCACATCGAACAGATCAACCGCGACGTGATGGTGGAAATGACGATGTTTCAGTCGGTGGATGAGAACGATCCGACGCCCGCGAGCGCCGCCGAAATTGCGGATCGCACTTTCATTGCCAACAGCGCCGACCGCGTTCCTGTCGTTCCTGTCTTGCATTACGGCGTCGACGCCAATGGAGCCGATCGCCAATTTCCCGCCGGTCCGGGGATTACCTGGTTGGCGACCTGGGACAGTGGCGCGACGACTGTCCCCGAGGAAGCGTTCGCCCCGCAGGGCCTTCACGGTCACAACATCCTGGCGATACCGATCCCGAAGCTGGCGACCGGCTCACATTCGTTCACGGTCAAGGGGGCTTTGCCGAGCGGAAGAAGCTACACCACAACGTCGATGACCGTGTTCGTGTACGCACAGAACATCTACATCACGGTGGAAGGAACCTTCGATCCCAGGAATCCGCAGGATCAGTCGCCCCAGTTCGTTCCGGGGTCGGCATTGAGCGGGATGGATCTCGATTTGCGCACGACGCCGCAGATGATCCAGGTCAACATCCTGGCCGGACACGGCAGCCGCGGCACCTTCGATGTGCGCGTGAATTCATCCCGCTATCCCGGAACGGCCATGAACTTCCCCCCTGGCTCGACCGATACGACACCGGATATCGACTTTGGTGGAGGCCTGACGGAGCTCACGGGCGTCGCGATACCTGGCGGGAGGTCGCCGAAGGTGGTGCGTCTGCCGCTGTACGTTCACGACTACGGCGGTTGGGCGAGTATCGCAGTTACGATGCCCTATCGGAAAACTACGTTCACAACGCGCCTTCGGGTGCCGGCGGATAAGGACGGCAATGGGCTTCCGGACGCCGGCTGGAGAGTTGGGCCATCCCGGCTTCTGATCAACAGCGCCTCGCTGAGAGGCGATGAGGATCTCGACACCGATCCTTCGGCCTCCGGTCCACCGCCGCAGGGAATCCTCGGGGACGGTCTGACGGCGTTTGAGGAATTTCGCGGCTTCATGATTGCGAACTCGTACCAGCGACTCGATCCTGCGCGCAAGGACCTTTTCTTCGTCGCCGATCCGGACATTCTGCTCATGACGCCCTTTAGCGCGAATTCAATCCTGACGACCCTGCCGCATGCGAAGCACTTCGTCGACAGGGGCGAGGTGAAGATGAGCACGAGCTCGAATCCGGCGCTCGACAATCTGCGGCCGGTGATCAATTCGAATCGCGCCGGAATCCCGGGAGCGACCGAGCAACGGGCGATTCGAATGCGCACGCGAATGGATGCGCCGATCTTCCATGAGGATTCCACCGGCCAGGACTTTCCCGGCCACTTTGTCGCCCTCGGTTACACGTGGCGCGACGGTGAGGATCTGGCCATCATCCACGAGATCTCGTCATCTGGCGTTGCGAGTCCGAACGGCACACAGGTCGTCGAGGTCTATCCTCTCGGATTCGATAACTTCGCCATCCACTACGGCGCGAACAACACCCCCGATTCGACGGTCGATCCGTATGGAGCCCCGGTGGTGTATTGCACAAACGAGCTCACGGACATTCACTGCGTTGTGAACGACACGTTGAGACGCGTCCTGCGACGCCCGGTTCAAGAGCCGCAGCTTTACGCCGTTGCCGGCGGAGACGACTACTACACGAAGTTCGGCTGGGTGACGTGTCCGCTGTTTGTCCCCTCCGCCGCAGTTGTCATGTCGCCCGCGCAGTTCCTGCAGGCGCACACGGTGGTGGCCGGTCACGAGGTAGGTCACGCTCTTCACCTCGCACATCAGAATTCGGACTGCACCGACATCATGTTCACGCTGGTCCTTCCGGGTGTGCCGGGGACCAATCAGGGCCCGATCCGTCACCCGATCTCGGACGTCCTTCCGCTTCCGACCAACTATGGCTTCACCGCCGTCCAGGGAATGCGATTGCACGAAAACTTCTAGGAGACCTCTGATGCGAATGATCAAAGCGATGATTCTTTGCTGTCTGATCGCGGCAAGCGCCACGGCGGTACGGGCTGACCGACTCATCACACAACTGCGCGTTTCCGTCGACACGTTCGCTATCCGGCCCATCAACGCAGACACGCCGACGCGAGTCGTGTTCGTCGGCACTCCGCTCAAAGCGCAGATCTCGCTCACAGCAGCCGCTCTTTCCAGCCCGAATCCGGGACCGACGTCGATGTCGCTGCCGTCGAAGGAGTGGTGGGACGCCGTCGTATGGGAGCTCGAGCGCGAAAATGGCAAGATCAGCGAGCTTCGTCCAGAACTGACGTCAAAGGTTCAGCCGGCTACGGAATTGAAAAGCGGCGAGCGACTCGTCGCCCGTTTCAACCTCCCTGAGCTGCCGCCGGGCACATACCGATTGAGCGTACGGCTCGGCGACCTGCGTTCGGATCCCGAGTGGTTTCTGGTCAGCAACGGTCAGGAGAACGATGATCTTCGCCGCGAGTTTGCTCGTTACAACGTCGATCGCAGCCGCGACAGGACGTCAATGCGCAAGAATCTGCTCGCTCTGGCCGCCGCGGACCCGCACAATGCAAGTCCATGGATTCGTCTCGGCGATCTCGCGCTCGCCGACGGATCCGCGGAAGAGATCCGCGGATACTACGATCGCGCCGTACAAGTGCTCGATCAGCGGCGTCAGAAGTTCGCCGCTGAAGGACGGGCGGACGTCGTTGCCGCCATTCAGAGCGAGCGCGACATGATCCTGGCGGTTCGAGAAGTCGTGCCACAGTACGTGGCAAATCGCGCCACCATGATTCTTCATGCCGACCTGGAAGGTGGAAAGCATTACGTGCTGCGCGAGCGAGTCACCGGTCGCGTCGTGCGGACAATCAGCCCCATGCAAGCGCAATGAGTCGCCGCCTATCGCGAAATCTACATGGAGAAGGAAGAGCCCCCGCCCCCACCCTCGAGGAACTGCTGGGCCCCGAGGACAACAAGAGTGAGCATCGTCGGCAACTGAGCCATCAACCATGAATCGCGGCGGCGAGCCGGCGGACGGAACGCCGCTGCTGCTGGGCATCACCAAGGCCTCGCTGTCGACGGAGTCGTTCATCTCGGCGGCCTCGTTCCAGGAGACGACTCGCGTGCTCACCGAAGCCGCAATCGCCGGCCGAGTCGACTACCTGCGCGGCCTGAAGGAGAACGTGATCGTCGGCCGCCTCATCCCGGCAGGCACCGGCATGCCGGCCTATCGCGACATCTACATGGAGAAAGAAGAGCCCGCCCCCGCCCCCACCCTGGAGGAGCTGCTGCGCCCCGAGGAAGAGGAAGCGCTCAGGCTGGCGGATTTCGAGGACGAGCAGTAATTCACATCATCGCGCTGTAAACACGATTCGGGCAGCCGCGAGGCCGCCCGTTTCTTTTGGTACGGTTGTGAGCCGGACGGCCGGTGCGACTGGAAACATGGTGTTGCAGTAGGCGTTGGCTGTGAGTGTGAAGCTTCCAGGGCCGGTGCCGCCGCCCACCGAGACTGTGAAGTCATGAAGCGCTGTTTGCGCGACCATCGGAGGCGAACTCCTTCGGCAGTAGCTTGAACGCTACCGACCGCCGCAGATGCCGATCCTCGGCGAGATACACATCGCCCATGCCTCCAGCGCCGAACTTCCGCTGGATCTCGTAGTGAAGAATCGCTGTGCCGATCAATTGGGGACGGTGACATTGTAGCGGTTTGCCACACGGTAACGTCGGGCAGTTGGCGGGAACTCTCTTGCTGACGAATAGTATGACGGTGCGAAAGAACATCTGCGCGATTTCTCTATCTGTAGCGCTGCTGGCACCTGTTGCGCGCGCTAACAACGCCGCTTGCGACGTTGTACAGAAGCATGCGCAGTCGCTGACCGCGCTGCTGGAAGCAAAACTTCCGGCGGGCGATCGGAAACTCGCGGCGAGTGCGAAGAGCTCGAAGGACTTCAGCCGATTCGCCGCTGGCGCGATGCTGCAGGGACAATTCCTCACCGCGGCCTGGGCATCGCTCAAAGCCGCCGACCTCGAATGGACGCCGACCAACATCACGAACGCCGCGGTCGCGCTCCTGTACGATGGCCGTCTCGCGGAGAGCGGCCAGCTTCTCGGATGCGCCGCCGCGCTTGCTCCCGGATCGCCGTTCGTTCTCGAAGCGCGCGCGATGCTCGCGTTCCGACTGCGCGATTGTCCGACCGCGACCAGCCTGATCGAAGAGGCCGCGCGCCTGATGCCGGACGACATGAACGTGCACTACTCCGCGGGAGTGGTCGAATATCGCTGCGGACATCGCCCTCAGGCTGCGCTGCAGCTCGATCAGGCGCAGGACATCGCTCCGAGCGATAAGACTGTCGACCGGGCCCGTCACGTGGTCGAAGGACCGGCGGCCGACAAAAAGAAACCGCCGAAAAATCCGCCGCTGAAGCTGATCGACGAATGCCGCCGCTTCATGCAGCAGACGCTCGAACGCGGCGAGCTCGTAGGGCGGGAGAACATGCAATTCGAATCCATTCTCGGCAGCCATGCCACCGAATCCGAGCTGCGCGAATTGCGGCGGTACGTCGCACAACAACAGCGCCTCATCGATACCACGGTCGAAGCGACGCAGCGGAGCGCCGGCTCATTGCCCGCGGTCGGCCTGTGGAACGCGGCGCTCGACGTCTGCATCCACGCTTACCTCGGCGCCACTCGCCGATACGCTAACTTGTGGCGCTCCTCGGGAACTCACGTGGAGGTGATTCTCGCCGATGCGATGGGCCTCTCGCCCGTCACGCTCGCCCAACGTCACACGCCGGCGGTCAACGGCACGTATCTGGTGCAGGAAAACATACGCAACTTTGTCGAGACCGCGCATGACGCGGTCGCGCAGAAAAAGAGTTGCGACGAAGCGTGTCCGCTGAAACCGGGAAAAGTGTTGAAGGTCTGCCGCGCACACTGTCAGGAAGAATTTTGTGCGCGAGTGCTGCCGGCGTGGAAGGAGTGTCAGCAGCGCGTGCAAACCAATATGGAACTTGCCGCCTCCGGTTTCGAGGGCGCTGCGGCCTCATGGCTAAACGATCGCATCGCGCTCCAATACCAGGCGAAAGACTACATGCTGCGGGCGCTGAAAGAATTTCGCGCGCCGGACAAGAGCGTCCTCGAGTACTGGGTTTCGCGCGAGCGCGAAGATTTCGGACGCGAGATGCAAAAAGGCGTCATGGCACAGGCCTACAAGGAGATCCGCATCGCGGATCAAGCTCTGAACCGCGACTGGCGGAATGCCGAGGCGATTGTGGAGAATCGTCCGACGACGGTGGGCCGAGGCGTTACCGGCGGAAAGTGCGCGAGCGCAGGAAAAGCGCCGACGCTCGAGGATGCGATCGATCGACTCATTGCAGCAGCGGAACAGGCCACCGAGTTCGATGCGCATCTGAAATTCGACTGCGAGGGCGAGCTAGGTCCCGTCAAAGTCAGTTTCAATCCGACCAGCATGGACGAGGCTAAAGTCAACGTGAAGGGTCCGTGGGGTTCCGCCAGCGCTTCATTGTCGTCGGACAAAATCAGCGTGAAGATCGAGGCGGAAGGTGCGAGCGCTTCGGCCTCCGTCGATCCGGATGGGAAAGTGACCGTCACAACCGGCGCGAGTGCCGGACCTGTCAGCGCAGCCGGCACGTGCGACGCCGGCGGCTGTCGCGTCGGCGCGTCTGCTTCGCACTCGATCTACCACGACGAGCAGGAAGCCTCGGTCGATATCGTGCACGCGAAAGTCGAGACGAGCGTGTGGACGGAGATCGATTCGTCGGGCAACGCCAACGCGCTGGCGCAGTGCACGGTCAGCGGCGGCTTCGGCGAAAAGTTCGGCAAAGTCGGAGTGGCTTGCGACGTCGTTGAAGCGAGCGCGAAGTTCGACTTGCGCGCTTTCTGCGGCGCGCTGGCGACTCCGTAGTCACTCGGAGTGGTTATGAAAAAAATGACTGTTGCCCTGTTGATCGCACTTCTGGCAATGTCGGTGTCCGCGGCGCGTCCTAGCAAGAAAGCAGTCGAACCGGCTGGCGGGCCGAAGGACTACAAAGGCAAGAAGGGGAAGATCATTCACTTTCCGCTCGGCGATCTTTCGTTCGCTGACGAGCTGGTATCGTTTCAAATGGGCGAGCCGGGGCCGGTCGATGAGCGCGCGATCCGCACGCGGCGCTCGGCCCACCCGATCGAAAGCACACCGGCGATCGGCACGAAGTCGCGCTCGGCTGGGGCGGCGTCCTGACGCTGCGCTTCGTTCGACAACGCTCTCGTCGATGTGAAAGGTCCCGATCTTTACGTCTTCGACCTCGGCGACGACACTGAGCCGACGGATATTTTGATTTCCGTCGACGGCAAGCAGTGGATTCGCATCGGAAAATATCGCCGGTGGCACGGGGGAGATCGACATCGCCGGGAAAGCCAAACCGGACGAGGTCTATCACTACATTCGTTTGACGGACCTCAAGAGCGCTTTACACGATTCGGGCGGCCGCGAGGCCGCCCGAAGTGCTTGCAGGGGCCGCAGTAAGTCGCCAAGTGACCGCGGACACAATTCCTTCTTTATGTCAGGTGTACCTTGGCGGTGAGTCTCTCTCAGATCGGAGGGTTTATGAGACTGAAAGCATTCGTCATTGGATGTCTCGCGATGGGGGTGGCGGTGTCGGCTGCGCATGCTCGGGGGATGACCGAGTGCACGATGAAGTACAACCTCAAAGGGTGGTCGGCGTTTTACAAAACGGCCGCGGGTACGGGAACGATCCGCTGCGATAACGGACAGCGAGCCAACGTCCGCCTCTCCGCGCGCGGCGGCGGCCTAACAGCGGGAAGAACCGAAATCCGCGACGGAATGGGCTATTTCTCCAGTGTCTCGAGTATCGATGAGCTGTTCGGACGATACGACTCGGCGTCGGCTGGAGCTGCTGCGGGGAAGGCCGCGTCGGCGCAGGCACTCGTCAAGGACAACATTCGCCTCTCATTGACCGGAAAAGGCAAGGGCGTCGAGCTTGGTGTCGCCCTCGGACGGTTCACGATTACGAGAAGGTGATCCGCAATTCTCTCAACACCGGCATCGCTTCGATGTCGTCCTTCGTCAACGCGTCCCACTGAATCCTTGCCGGTGCGCGCGGCGGCTTGCGTACGCGGATCACCTCGTCGGGCGTGATGATCGCGCTCACAGGCAGATCGTGCTCGTCCGGCGGAAAGCTGTCGACAATCTGAAGAGGATGAACGGTGGTCACCACCTTCACCGCAGGGTGGCCTAACTCGCGCAGGATCGCGAACTCGATGTCGGCATAGCCTTCGCCTTTTCCGCATCGATGACCTTTGCGCGTGACGGCAACGGAGCCGACGACGATCAAGTCGACCGGCCGGAGTTTGCGCAATGGAACGTTCACTCCGAACTTGCCGCCGCGCGATAGAGATGCCGCCTTAGGAATGTCCGGCTCACGGATGCCTGCGAACTCCCGGAAGCCGCCGCGCAGTCGCGGCGTCGCGACGATCACCGTCATGCCATGCTGCAGCGCAAGCTCGCGCACGTAACGCTGCGGCGCGTCGGGATTCACTTTGATCCGCCGGACGCCTCGGAGCAGATCACTGTCGAAGAGCCGTTCGGCGGCCTCACGAGCGCCGGCGAAGTTCGGAATGCGCCCGTGTGGCGGAAAAGGAAACCGCGCCACGCGCTCGCGCTCGAGCGCATCCCACACCGCCTCGCGCGCCGCTCTCTTACTTCGGAATTTCATGCGCTATCATGCGCTCTTCCCAATCACGAGGAGGAGTCATGCGGAGCACTCTGGTGATCGCCCTATTCATGCCATTTCTTGCGCTGGCGGCCGATGAGCCGCGGCAAGCATCGGGAACATTCGAGGGAACCAAGAAAAAGTTCAACGTCGGCGGCGCCTACGCCTACTGGACGCGTTCCGGCGACGAGCCGCTCATCGAAGTGGCGGTGTCGAACTACGGATTCAAGTCGGCGTTCTTCGACGCGTTCTACGATCCGCGCCCGGCCATCGATACGCTGTTCGCCGATGATGAGACCGCGGTCGTCTACTTTCAATTCGAGCCCAACGGCAAGTATCACGGTCTGTCGTACTACCTCGCCTCCGGCGACGGATGCGGATTCTGCTACGACCCGAAAGTGAAATCGACCCTCAAGATCGCAGGGCAGCACGCGGCTGGAAAACTATCGTTCAAGGATGACAATCGCGCATTCGAAATCCAGCTCGACGTCCCCGTTGCGCCGAAAGAGTGGGGCAAACCGATCGCCGGAGACGCAGGTGAGATCGGCAGAGCGTATCGCGCGTACAACGCTGCCATGCAGAAGGATGATCGTAAGACGATCCTGAAGCTGCTCGACGCGGGCAATCGCGACACATGGGCAAAACGCGAAAAAGCGGGAAAGCTCGATTCCTATCTCGACTACCTCTCAGACAAGGTTCACTGGCGATTGAAGGAAGCGCGCATCGTCGGCGGCTACCTCCGCGAGAATCAAGCTGTCCTTCTGATCAAAGGGAGCAACCCCGTCATTGACCACGTAAAGGGTCAGGTGACGCTAACACGCGAGAGCGATGGCTGGAAAATCAGCGACGAGGTCTATCAGGTCGGGGAATAACGACGGCAGCCGCTAATACGGACCCACGGTGCCGAGGAAATTGCGGCACGCTCACGGACGGTACGCTCGCGAGGTACCGATTACAGCGACCACGGTTGTCAAGATCTGTGAAAAGGGGGAGCTGCTGTGGATATGCCATGAGAATCCGGATGGCTCGATCAGCTGCGCCAAGGTATTCGTTTTGCGGGCTGGATATCGTGGCGGTGAGTTCGCACTAAGTGCGTCTCACAGCTCCCTCACCAGCGTCCATGGTGCCAGTGGATCTCGAATCGCATCTTCACGTCGAACGCTGTTAGGCCGTGCAGAAACAAGAGTGAGCGCTCTGTGGTGACGTGGGCGGTCTTGGGGTAGGGCTTTCCCCCTCGCAATCACTCTTAAGAGTGAGGGCCCACGATGATGAACCACCGACGACACCTGGCTCTTGCGACCGCTCTGCTCATCGGAGGGATCGCCTCTGCGCCTGCGCAGGAGCTCGAGAAGGACGAAAGCCGGCGCCGCGAGGTGCGCTCGGCCCGCGAGCAGTTAAGCAAGCAGAGTCGCGTGCGCAGCCTCCGGGAGGTGGCCGGCGCGATCACACGAGCGCGTGAACATTCCGAAGGCCTGACCGAGAGACCGCGGGCAAACGCGGATCCGAATCGGCCGCTCAGCGGGCCGGTCGAAATCGACGCGCCGAACACGGCGACATTAATCGATAAGCAACCGGTACTGAGAACTTTCGGCAGCACCGGAAAGTGGATCGAGGTCGCTGCCAAGGGCCCGATGCGCGCGGCAACGCTCCGCTTCCGGCTGACGGGCGAGGAGACGAAGCCGCTGGAGACCGACACGATCGTCGTCGCGCGTTGGGATTCCGGCACGCGTCACTATGCACTCGTCCCGCAGTCGGGCTACAACAAGTCGCTCGGATATGCATTCGCCCGCGTCACCCGGCCGGGGCTTTACACGGCGATCGGCCTGCCGCGCGATCCAAAGGTGCGCGCAACGCTCGGAACGATCGGTGCGATGCAAAACGCAAGTTTGCTGATCGGCGAGGGATACACGCCCGGCATCTGCGGATTGATTCTGTGTGTCCCCGACGCCGGCGGCGGTGCTCCCGCCCCCGGCGGCATCTGTGACCTCTGCCTCGGCATTGCCCAGTTCCCCGGCGGATTCGCACAAATCCCCGAGCTCCAGATCCCGCCGCAATGCGGAATCTGTGTGCCGCCTCCTGTCTTGCCGCGGCCGTGTAATCAGTGGGTGAGCATGGGTCCGACGAATGTTCCCGGGCGGATCCACGCGCTGGCGGTCGATCCAAAGGATGGTTCGACGCTCTACGCGGGCAGCGCCGCGGGAGGAGTTTTCAAGTCGACGGATGCAGGAAGCAACTGGTCGCCCCAGTGGGAGCGGCAGCTCTCGCTGGCGATCGGAGGCCTGGCCGTCGCGCCGTCTAACAGGAACATCGTGTATGCCGCCACCGGAGAATGGGACTACTTTACCAACGCCATCTATGCCTCGTATCCAGGCTATGGTGTCTATCGATCCAGCGACGGAGGAACGACCTGGAAGCGGCTGACACCGATTCCCAGTCTGCAGACAGCAGCGGTGGCAATCGATCCTGGGAAGCCTGATCGCGTATTCATCGCCGGCGAGAGAAGTCTGCATCGCAGCACAAACGGCGGATCGACGTGGGATACGACAGCCGGCAACACGCAGGGGATCTTCGATGGCGTGATCAGCGACGTCGTCGTCGATCCGAACAATGCGGATCGAATCTTCGCCGGCGTGCAGCACAGCAATGTCAGGGCGGGCGGAGTGTATCGAAGCACCGATGGAGGCAATACTTTTCAGTTGCTTTCCACCGGCATCCCGACCGGGAGCAGCGTGGACGGTCCGAAAATCGCCTTGGGGCTCAAGGGTACGCACGGCACCGATTTCGTGGCCGTCAAAATGTCGGATCAGATTTTCACGAGCATCGATGGCGGCAACACCTTCACGCAGAAGACGAATCCTGGTTTCACGCCGATGCAGGGCGGTGTCAGAGGCCTGATCGCAGTCGATCCAACGGACGAGGGCGTGATCTTCGGCGGCGACGTCCATCTGTTTCGTACCGCCAACGGAGGAAACAGCTGGGTCGACCTGATGGCAGCGGCGACGACGCGCAGAGAGCAGGTTCACGATGACGTCCATGCGCTGATTTTCGATCCGGCCGATCACAACAAGGTCTTCGTCGCGACGGACGGCGGCGTTTACAAGTCGATCAACAACGGCCAGAACTGGGGAGCGCTCCACGGCGCCGGCGGAGTCCCGGCCGATCCCTTCCGCGACAACGGCCTGACGACGCTGCAGTGTTGGACGGTGGCCGTGACTCAGGATCCAAACGTGATTGTGGCCGTGACGAGCCACGACAACTACACGTACTCGGAGTACTCCGGAACGCAGTTCACGTATCTGAACTATCTCAACAGAGGGGAGGGTGGTTGGGTCGAGTACGACCCGAAGAACTCCAGCGTCATCTACAGCGACAACTGGTACAGCAATATCGTGAAGACTACCGACGGAAATGATTGGTGGCAGAACCAGGTCTGGACCAGTCAGGCAATCAATACCTCCAACCTCAACGCCAAGCCATTTTCAATCGCGTGGAACAACACCAATTTGCTCCTGACCATCGAGGCAGCCACCGGCAAAGTGTTCCATTCGTCGAACGGCGGGACGAACTGGACCAGCGTTCTGTCGGTTCCCAACGTCGAGTTCACTGCGGTCGCCTACGCGCCGTCGGACGATAATCATGCCTACGCCGCTACGTCGTCGGGGCGGGTCTGGCATTCCACCGATAGCGGCGTGACATGGACCGAGCTCGCGCGAGCCGGCCTTCCGAATCAGCGCATCCATGCCATCGCGGTGGACTGGGACGATCCGCTGCGGCTGTTCCTGGCATTCGGGACACGCGGCGCTCTCGGTGGCGTGGGCTTCCGGCAGCTGTGGCGCGGCGCGGTCGGCGTCGCTGCAGCCGCGACGTGGTTCGATGTCAGCGGCGCGCTTCCGTCGCTTTCGCTTCCCGATCTCGGCCTCAGCGGCGTTGCGCTCGACCCGAAACTCGATGACACGCTCTACGTGTCGAACATCATCGGCGTGTTTCGCAGCGTCGATGGCGGCGATTCCTGGGCTCCCTTCAGTGAAGGCCTCCCTAACACGTTCATTTCGCATCTCGTGATCCGCAAGCGGGATCGGACGCTCTATGTCAGCACCATGGGCCGGGGCGTCTATCGCCGCGAGCTCCAATAAGTGACGCCGCCTCATGACCGACGTCGAAGATCAGATCCGGGCCATGGTCGACCGCGAGACTGGGGCGTGGGATGAGCAAGATGCCGAAGCGCTGGTCGATCTTTTTCATCCCGACATGGTGTGGCCCTGGCCGCCCGATCCCCTGGCCCACGATCCGGCCGAGTGGATCCTGACGCAGGGGCGATACAACCGCGAGCGATGGCGGCGGGGCTGGCAGCATCTGTTCGATACGCACGCGCTGCTGCACAACCAACGCAACATCGTATTGATCGCGGTCTCGCCGGAGGGCGATGGCGCGTTCGCGGTGGTCGATGTCGATACCTTGTGGCGATCGTCGACCGGACACGACTTCCGCTGGAAGGGCCGCGCCTGCAAGGTCTACACACTCGTCGACGGCGAGTGGAAGATGATTTTTCAGACAGGACTGCTCGACTACGAAGTGATCCCCGTTAGGCCGGGATGATGCGCGAAGCAAGCATCGGTTCGAGCTCCTCTGCCGGAAGGGGGCGGGCGAAGAAAAATCCCTGAAGGTGTTCGCAGTCGGCGCCGCGCAGGAAGAGCGACTGCTGCTCGGTCTCGACACCTTCAGCCAGCACGGGCTGTATTTCGCAGCGAGCTCTTCAGAACGCAATCGCCATTTTTGTGACGGCTCTCACCATGCCGGGCCGCTGACGGGTTGAGAATCTCACCCCGTCAGAACGCGGCGCGGGCGACCAACCTCTCTCTCACACCCGCCAAGGAGGACATCATGCGTTCACGCAAATCATCCGGTTTTACACTTGTAGAGCTTCTCGTCGTCATTGCGATCATTGCCGTACTCATCGGACTTCTCTTGCCAGCCGTCCAGAAGGTGCGCGAGGCTGCTTTGAGAGCGGCGCAGTTCGAAAGCCTGGGGCAGCTGGCCGCTGCGACGCAGACCGAATCGCGCTTGCTAGAGACGGAGTTCAACAGGGTGGCCAGCTTCCTCCCAGCCGTTCAGAGCGGCGAGCTGCCGAGCGCGGAAGAAGTGGAGTTGTCCGCCGTTGCGCTCGAGCGGCACGGCGAGATTCTGAGCGGTCTCGATCAGGAGGCCGTCCACATGATCTCGGGCCTTGCTCAGTCGCGCCAGCAGAAAGCGAAAAAGGCAGTCATCGATCTCCATCAGGAGCTTGTTCATCTGACTGCGGACACAAACCGCCTGCAGAACCAGGTCCAGCGGATGGGTGCGATCCTGCGAGCCTTGCAGGAGTAGGCGACACTACGAAGTCAGTGCGGCATCACCCTGCGTCTGCTGTGACTCTGCCGCACGTAGTTCGCCATCATCTTGAGAAAACCGTTGATGAACGGGGTGCCGTTCTGCAAGAGATTGTCCTTGGTCATGTAATCGCTCACGACCTCGGGGCGCACGCCGCTGTTTTCGATGTAGATCGAGGTTGGATAGCCTGGGACGGCGGTCGGGATCCGGCGCGTCTGAATTCCGATCGTCATTCCAACCACTGCCTCGGAGAACGGCCCGGCGTCGAACGACGTGTTGTTGCCGCCTGCGCCATTGGTGCGCATGCCGTAGAGCAGCCCGCGGTCGGAGCTCTGAATCATGTTGGCCACCGAATCGGCCGTCGAAACGGTAAATTCATCGATCAGCAGCATCAGCGGCTTCCGATACGCGATGATGTTTCCCGACGCGTCGCTTGCCGGATTGCGGTTCAGGCTGGAAGTGCAGAGCGGCACCGGCACGGTGAGGCCGCGAAGCTGCGAGTTGGCGTCGGCGAGTGCGTTGAAGAGCAACTGGTACTGCGCAACTATGTCCGCCGGCGCGCCCGCATCTCTGGCGCTGATGAAGGCATTGTAGAAGCCCAGCATCCTTGTCCAGTAAGCGCGGAGCTGAAAACCTGTGGCCTGGAACGGCCAGGGGATCAGCCGGGTCGCAATGTCTTCGCCGAAACAGAGGTTGCCGCCGGTGTTGCGCATTTCGTCGACGATCAGGCCGTCGGTGTTCGCGTTCATGAAATCGATCTCGGCCTGGAATTGCGTAGAAGCCGTACTAGTCGACGGCGGCGCGTAATTCGGAATTCGGATGTAGCCGAGCGTCAGCTCTTCATATTTGAACGTTCCGGAGTAGAAGAAATCGGCGGTCTTGGTCCCAAGGCGTTGCGTAAAGGTGGATGGCAGACCGCTCGCGAAGATCGGCGCGCGACCGCCGAAATTGAGCACACCTGTCAGACTGCCCTGCTCGCCGACCCCGGACCAGCGCGTCTCCTCGAGCAGGCGCATGTAGTCGGGTGTTGCCGTGGTAGCCGTTGTTGGCGGCGTTTTCACGAGTGGACCAACTTCCAGAGGAGTTCCCGACTTCTGCCAGGCAATCGTGTACGTCTCCATCGTGCCGCTCTGACGGCGGACCACCATCGTCGCGGAATCGCCGACGTCTGTCGCATGCGGCATGAGCGACTGCGTGCGACTGACGATGCGCGTCGCTGCCCGCCGCCGCGTCGAGATCGAGTTTTCATAGACAGCGTAGTTTGTGAAGTCGCTCAACAACTGCTCCACGCCTTTCCCATCGACCGAAACAATCTCATCGCCCACCTGGAATGGATATGTCGCCTCGGGCAGCGCAGTTCTGTTGATGGTTTCCACCAGAACCTTGCCGTCGTAAATGTCCGCGGTGATCGGAAGGCGTGCGGCAAAATCGGACGGCAGGAAGAAACCGACGTGTGTATCGTTCAGGCTGGCCACGTACGCAACGCAGACTTCATAGAAGTCGAGGTCGGTGGTGGTGGCGGCGACGCGGTTCAGCCAGGGCTGGATGCTCAGCAGGTCGAAGCCCAGGAGCTGCTTCTTCCACTCGTACGGAGCGTAAAAGGTTGCGTAGAGGCTGGCCAGGTACCGGAAGTCCGACTCTTTTTGAGAGGGAGTCAGATTCTGAGCGGCAGCGGCTCTCGGAACCAATCGGCCCGCGGGCTTGCTCTTTTGAATGGTGTCGACCATCGCCGCGACGAAGGCGTCGACGAAGGGCTTGCCGTTTTGCGTCAGGTTGTCGCGGGTCATGTAGTCGACCTGGATCTCCGGACGCACGCCGATGTTCTCGACATACGGCGCGGCCGGATAGTCGCTGGTCATGACGGGGTTCTTCCGGTTCATCAGCGACTGCGTGACCCTGATCGATCCGAGGGAATAGCTTCCCCCTTCCCAACTGACCACGTTGCCGCCGGCGCCCATCGTCCGCCAGCCTAACAGCGGCCCGCGGGCGTTGTCCTGCATGGTGGCGGCGAAAGCATCGCCGGCAGACGCCGAAAGCTCGTCCACCAGGACCATGATCGGTTTGTCATACGCGATGATCTTTCCGGTCGCATCCTTGGCGGGATTGCGGTCGATGACGACGTCGTCCAGCGGGATGGGATTGGTGCGTCCCCGTTTGGCGCGGTTGGCGGACTGGATCTGATCCTTGATTGCCACCAACAAATCGATGGTGGTCTGCGGCGCTCCCTGCGCTTTGGCCGACTCGATCGAGCTGGAGATTTGCACGATCCAATTCGAGGTTGCGCGGACCTCAAACGCAATGCTGCGCCATGTGGTCGGCATCAGCAACGCGAGGATCTGATTGAGATAAGACACGGAACCGCCTGGATTGCGCATGACATCGACGATCAGGCCGTCGGTGTTCTGCTCGAGGAAAGCGATCTCGGTGCGGAAAGTAGCCGTTGCAGTCGTTGAATTCGGGGGGGCAAAGCTTGGAATACGGATGTAGCCGATCTTGAATCCGCCGGACTGGAAGGTCCCCGAGTAAAAGACATCGGCGGGCGTCGCGCCGAGGCGCCGCGTGAAGCCGGCCGGCATTGAAGCGACGAAGATCGGAGATTGTGCGCCGAAGCCAAGTACGCCGCGATCGGGGAGCTGGCAGTTCCAAAGCTTCAAGAGCGGTGTCATGTATTCAGGAAACGTTTCGACGTCGGGTTCGTCCCCGATCACTCGCTTGTCGCCCGGCGCCTGCGAAGGGGTGATGTATTTGCCGATGCTGGTCATCGGTAACCCCGTTTTTGTCCACGGGATCAGATAGGTCTCGAGGTTGCCAGCGGGGCTGCGGAACACGACCGTTGAAATGTCAGGGACATCGGTGGCGTGCGGGATGATCGATTGGGATCGCGTGGTCAGCAGCGAGGCCGAGGCCCGGCGAGTGCTGCGCGGATTCGCTGCGATGTCGTACTTCAGCAGACCATCGAGGATCTGCTGCGCGTCGGTGCCATCGATGGACACCAGCTCATACCCGATCTGGAAGGGGAAATTCGCGACCGGCAGCCTGGTCCGGTTGATCGTATCGACCAGCAGTTTCCCGTCGTAGATGTCGACGCCAAAGTTGAGGCGGGCCGCGAAGTTCGATGGCACGCCGTAGAAGTCATGCGCATCGTTCAGGCTCGCGACGTAGGACACCATGACCTCGTAAAAGTCGAGGTCGTTCTTGGTGGCGCGGACCTTGTCGAGCCAGGGGGCGGTGTTGAGCAGATCGAACCCGATCGCGTCCCGCTTCCATTCATAGGGTCCGTATTGCTTGTTGTAAATCCCGGCCACGAACTGGAAGTCCGAGACCTTTTGGTCCTCGGTGAGCTGGCCAAACGCGTTGGCCGCCACCAGGAACAGCCCAATCACCTTGCAGAGATCGCGCATGTATAAAATCTCCTTGGACGCGGAGGCTAAAGGATATCGCGTCGGGAGGAGCGCTTCAATCCGGCGCCGCCGCGTAACGGGGCGGATGCTGAATCTCGCGGCTCCCAGCGGCGCTACACTTTCGGCGTGCGTGTTCGTCTCGACCAATTCGTCCTCGATACCGATCGGTGCGAGCTGGGCGTGAAAGGGAGAGGTTGTCGATCCGCCCCAAGGCGCTGCAGCTCTTGCAGATTCTGATCGAGAACCGGCCGAAAGCGATGGCGCAGGAAGAGCTGTACGACCCGGATCAGCCTCTGGAAAGCAACGACACGCCGGCGGGTCGCGCGCTCAACCGGCGCGTCGAGATCACGCTGAGCCGCTAGACGATGATCCGCGACGCCAGCAGTGGCTCGAGCTCGTCCGGAGGGAGCGGGTGGGCGAAGAAGAATCCCTGCAGGTGCTCACACTTTGCGTCTCGCAGGAATACCGACTGCTGCTCCGTCTCCACTCCTTCGGCCACGACCGAGAGGCTCAATTGATGGGCCAGCGCGATGACCGCGGAAATGATCGGCGAATTCGGACGGCCTTCGCCGATCTCCTGCACGAAGGATTGATCGATCTTCAAGGCATCGAGCGGGAAGCGGCTGAGGTACGTCAGCGCTGAGTAGCCGGTACCGAAATCATCAATGGAGATGCGGACGCCGATGCGCTTGAGTGCGCGCAGCGTTTCCAGCGCCTCCTCGGGATTCTGCATCGCTGCACCCTCGGTAATCTCCAACTCGAGCAGATCGGGCCTGAGCGCGGTTTCGCGCAGGACCTCTTCGATGATCTGAACGAATCGTTCGTCGGAGAACTGTCGGGGAGAGAGATTGACGGAGACGCGCAGCGGCGCGGCCGAGCGATTCCACTTCGCGGCTTGCCGGCAGGCTTCCCGCAGCACCCATTCGCCGATCGGAACAATCAGCCGCGACTCCTCGGCAATGGAGATGAATTCGGTCGGAAGAATGAGCCCGCGGCTGGGATGCTGCCATCGCAGCAGCGCTTCCACCGCGATGACGGATCCGGTGCCCGCTTCGATCTGCGGCTGGAAGTGTAACTGCAGCTCATTGCGACCAAGTGCGCCGCGAAGATCACTTTCCAGCGACATCCGTTCCATGGCACGGCGGCTGCCGGATTTCGAACAGAAGACAAACGTGTTTCGCCCGAGCTCCTTGGCCCGGTACATCGCGATATCGGCGTTGCGAAGAAGCGTTTCGGGATCCTCGCCATCGGCGGGACTGACAGCGATGCCGATGCTGACGGTCACGGAGATTTCGCGCCCGGTGAGCAAAAACGGCTCGGCGAAAACCCTGCTGATTTTTTCGGCGATCCGGGCTGCGTCTTCCGCCGAGCGAAGGGCGGGAGCGACGATCGTGAATTCATCGCCTCCCAGCCGCGCCACCATGTCTTCCTGACGTATGGCCGATTGCAGGCGATAGGCGATCAGTTGCAGAAGGTCATTTCCGATGTGATGGCCGAGGGTGTCGTTGATCAGCTTGAATCCGTCGAGATCGAGGTACAGCACGGCGGTGTGTCGATGCGTATTCCTTGCGGCCTCAATGGAGTGGCGGACGCGCTCTTCGAAGGTGGCCGTGTTCGGCAGCCCGGTGAGGCTGTCGTGACGCGCCTGGTAGTTCAGGCGGTCTTCGGCCATCTTGCGCGCGGTGATATCGAAGACGCTGGCCTCGATGCGCGGCTCCTCGCCCGGACGGCTCATCCAGGCCAGGTTCTGCAGGACCCATTTGGAAGCTCCGCTGCGCGTTCGAAACGTGCTCTCGATTCCGGTGACGAATCTCTCCGTCTGCAGTCGGGCCAGAAGAGCATCGCGATCGGTCGCATGGACGTAAAAGTCCGACGGCGAAGAAGCGAGCAGCTCTTCGCGCGATTCGAATTCGAGGATTTGTGCGAAGGCGTCGTTGCAATCGAAAACGGAGCCGTCGGCGCGAGTGAAGTACACACCGGCCAGATTGTGATCGACGAGTGAGCGATACCGTTCGCTGATTCGCCGGACGCTTTCTTCGGCGCGCCGAAGCTGTGTCACGTCCAGCATGGTCCCTCGCGTGGACACGATGCGTCCGGCGTCATCGCGCGCGGCGGTCGCAGAGATGAGCACATTTCGCGTGCTGCCGTCCTTTCGAACGATGGTGTACGGAACGTTGTCGACTGCGCCGCCCCGTTTCAGCACCTCCCAATGTCGATCGAAGCGCTCGACATCGCTCGGCGAGAGCAGGTCGGGCAGCGATTTGCGCTCGATCAATTCTTCCTTGCTGTATCCCAGAAGATCGAGAAACGCGGTGTTGACGGCGATGAACTGTCGGTCGGGGCCGAGGCTGTGATGGCCGAGCGGAGAATTCTCGAAAAGGTCGCGATAACGCGCTTCACCCTCCCGCATTTTCCTTTCCGCTGAGACATGCTCGCTGACGTCGCGGATGATGCCCACGAACCGGCGCGAACCGTCGTCCGTGAATTGGCCGAAGGAGATCTCCAGCTCGATTGCCTTTCCGTCCTTCCGCAGACCCGGCAGCCGCACCGCCTGCCACGGAAAGCTCTTCGCTCCCGACGCCTGAAAACGCGCCATGGCTGCCAGATGCCGCGCCCGAAGCTCGGGCGGCATGAGAACGGTCAGACTTTGTCCGATCAGATCCTGAGGGGAATACCCGAAGATTCGATCGACACTGTCGTTGGCCGAGAGAACGGTGCTTCTGTCATCGATGGTGACGATCGCATCGGTTGCGCATTCGATAATGGCGCGTGTGACCGATTCATTCGAGAGGGCGAGCCCCTTTGCGCTGGCCATGACGATGAGCTGAAGCCATTCCCCTCAGATAGTTGAACTCCCGACTGGGGCGCCGGTTGTGATGCCTGTCACAACCGCGATGACCTGCGCCGATCCTACCGTCCAGCGGGCACTTGAGGGCGTCGCGAAACGAGCTGCCACACGATCAGGGCGAGCGTCGTCCACAGCGCGGGAACATAGAACGCCAGGATGAGCCAGGTGACGCCGTAGGCCGCCCCCAGCATTTTTTCTCGCATCCCGCCCACCATCGCATTCACGAGATCGGCGGCTGTCGCGACCACGAACACCCACGTGATCGGAATGGCGAGGCGCGACCGCAGGCGCAGCGCGATGAGCGCGCCAAGCGCGAGAATCGTTCCGGCCACGTCACCGAAGGCAATCGCGTTTCGGAGATGATCAGGAACGACAAGCCCGGCCTTCTGCGCCGAAAAAACCTGCAGCGCTACGTGGCGGAATGCGTGCACCCACAAAAGAGGAACCAGGGCGATGGCCCGCTCCTGCTTCTGCATCCACGGCACGACGTACCAGAACGCGATGATCGCGTAGACCACGAAGCTCAGCGTGTTGGCGAGAAGGACGGCCTGGGTTGTGTCCATGGTCGCTCCTTCAATCTGCAGCCAGCCAATCGAGAGCTGCCCGCCGATCGATGAACCACCTGGTCGGGAAGATGGCCGGACCCTCGACCTCCTCGGCTCCCGCTTTTGGAAATCCGCTCGGCATGTGAAAGGCGAACTTGCGAACGCCCGCCGCGCCGTAACGCGGGATGATGTGCGCGTCCCGCCATTCCATCACGCCCTCCCCGAAACGGTGCCGGAACTCCGTGGCATCGATCAGGAGCCGGCGCGGCCTGGCTTTCTCCGCCTCCCACACGAACAGGCAGAGTGTGGCCATGAATCCGCCGTCGGTCATTTGGCTGGTGGAGGGAAACCACCGCAATTCCAAAATGTCGAGCGCTTCGTCGCGCAGGATCGCGCCCCATGCATTCCGTACCAGCTCTTTTGCCATGCTGCGAACTATTGGTTACCTCGGTATTCAAAGTCAACTAGGCACATTTTAGGAACCGAGTATAGAATCTGACCATGGACGACGAGAGCCCGGTCGAGCGCGTGGAGACGATCATGGGGATCATCGCCGGAAAGTGGAAGCCGGCCATTATCTACGCCCTGGTGATGGAGGGTCCGCTGCGGTTCGTGGAGCTGAAGCGGCGGATTCCGAAGGTCACGCAGCGAATGCTCACCCAACAGCTTCGCGACCTCGAGCGTTACGGCATCGTCAAGCGCGTGCATTACAAAGAGATCCCGCCCCGCGTCGAGTATTCCGTGACACCGGTCGGCCGGAGCCTTCACCCCTTCTTCAAGTCGCTTTGCGATTGGGGCGGCGAACATTTTCCGGCCCTGGAGAGGGCCCGGCTCCGGTACGACAAGAAAGGGAACCGGTGATGCATGCAATGCTGGAAGGAGGCCGAGCATGCCTACGGATCCGAACGTGCTGATTGGACCGATCGAGCGCGGATGGCCTCTGAACGGCGTCGCTGCGGATTGGATACTAGATCTCGAAACCGGCAGCTTCGGCGCATTGCAACTGCGGATGGGCTACGGCGAGGTCTCGCGGCTTTTTTCGCACGACGAGGGGCGTAGTGGAATGGCGCCGCGCGGTCCGGCGGCTGTTCGTCTGCGACTCGACTTCGATGCAAGCGAGCAAATCCCGGAGGATGACGGTGCCGAGATCGAGTTCGCCACTGAGATCGAGCTCGACTGGAGCGAGCTGTCGCAGGCTGCACCGGCGACCGCTCCTCTCATTCGACTTCCCGGCCGGGAGCCAACGCACTGCACAAGCCTGACCCTGGCGGATCTGGAGGAGGCCTTCGGCAAGCCGGCGCAAGCCGAAATTTTCGACGAAGCTGAAGATGAGTGGCTGCTCGAATGGCGGCGAAACGGCTTCTGCGTGACGGCGCATACCGGCCATGGATTCCTGCAAAGCGCAGGCATATCGGCCCTTGGCCTTACCGACGTTCAGGCGTTGCATTTGGTTACGTGAGCGGGGGCGGATTGACATCCGCGGCCCGCGAACGTTTTTCCGACCGGGCGTGTTTCGTCATCTATGCATCCGAGCAGCTCGCAAGCGAAGGAAATGGCCGATGAATCGATGGTGCGCAATCTCGCCGCGCAGGCGGAAGCGATCTGGCCGCAGGAAGAGCCGATCTTCGACCGCCATCCCGTCGGAAGCGGAGCGGTGCTCGATGTCGGCTGCGGAACGGGCGAGTCACGGAGCGTCTCGCCACGAAATACCCGAAAGCGTCGCTGGTCGGCATCGACCTCGAGGAACAGCATCTCCAGCGCGCGCGTGCGCGCTGCGCCAGGTTCGGCTCGCGCATACGTTTTCAGGCCGGCGATGCCTTGGCGCTGCCGTTTGAGGACGAGCAGTTCGATCGCGTCGTGTGCAGGCACTTGCTGCAGGCGGTTCCCGATGCCCCGAAAGTTCTCTCCGAGATCTGTCGCGTTCTGCGCCCGGGCGGACGCGCGCATCTGATTGCCGAGGACTACGGGATGCTGTGGTGTCATCCCACCGAGCTCGACTCGGATGGCTTCTGGCAGGTGATTCCGCCGCGATACGCCGCGGCCATCGGCTGCGATCTCCATATCGGCAGAAAAATGTTCACGCTGCTTCACGATTTGAAGATGCGCGACATCGCGGTCGATTACATCGTCGTCGACACGCTGCGCGCTCCGCGCGACACATTCGCGCGCATTTGGGAAGCGTGGCGCGACGGATTCACCGACTCGATCGCACAGCATTCCGGCATCCCGCGCCGAGAGATCGAGCAGCGATTTCGCGAGATGATCGACTGCGCCCGCGATCCGCGCGGATACGCGCTGTGGCAGGTGCCGCTCTGGACTGCCGCTAAGGCGTGATCGACCGGCGCTCGGCCAGGCGCCGAGGTTGCAAGCGCATGACACCGTGCTTGAGATTCTCATCGTCGTCCTGCTGGTTCTGTGGCTTGTTGGATATTTCGGGCCTCGCCGCCTCCCTCGAATCCCCAAGAGCGGGAAGTTGATTCACATCCTTCTGGTGATCATCCTCGTTCTCGTCCTCATCCGACTCCTCGGCTAGCTAAAATCGGGCGGTCCCGCTGAGCGAGACCACCCGAAGATTTCAGTTCGAGAAGGCGATGTCGGAGATCAGCAGCGCGCCCGAACTGGTCTGATCGAATTCGAAGCGCACCGACGTGATGTTGGTCAGATCGATGTTCTGAAAGGCACTCAGCGGAACGCGCACGGTGTTCAACAGCAGTTTGGGAACGTGCGTCTTTTCGCCCGGCGGATAGAACAGACTGCGCGAGACATTGCTCACGGTGACCCGCGCGCTGTTCTTACGGTCGCTGAGCACCACCGTCAGATTCTGCGGCGCACCGACACCATTTCGCGCATCGCCGAAGTTCACACTGGCGCGGAATTGCAGCGCACGGAATGCGCTGACGTCCCGCGTTCCTTTCGGCAATCCGTTATCGATGAAGGCGGAGACCGAAGACCAACCCGCCTGCAGTTGGCTCAAGCCACGCTTTGGCGACCGTGCGCTCGGAGTCGTGTGCGGTTGCCGCGAATTGCGTTCTGCTGGAAGGCATTTCGCAGGCTGCGGCGCCTCGCCGCCGCACAGCTCGTAAGGTGTGATGCCCACCTGCGCTACGGCGCCGCCTAACGTGTTTGTGCTCAGGTCAGCTGCGCTCAGCAGACGATTGACATCAAGACGGCCGGCGGCCGGCGCATGAAACATGAGGAAAATCTGATCGGTGGTTGCCGACGGAGGCGGCGGAGCGTCTCCGTTGAATTGCGAGCTGAAATCCTCGCCGGCGAGGTTGTTGCGAAAGAAGCCGGCGATGTAGGCAAGACCGGTCCCGCGCTGCTGGTCGGGTGTTAGGCGCGCATTGCCCTTCACCTGCCCGCAGTGCGGATCGCTTCGCCCGCCCGGCACGAACGCGTTCCAATCGTCGGCCGATGCGGCGTCGAAGATGCCGGGAGTCCAGATGGTGTTGAAGAAGTTGTGATTGGCGCCCATGACCAGGATGGTGTCCTTGGCAGCCGTATCGCCCGGCACGTTGTAGCGGGCATCATCGTAGAAGTGGACGCCCTGCAGGTCGGCGACGTCCCCATCGCAATATGGGAGGATCACCGCCAGCGGCACGTTGTTGATCACCGGCCGGTTGAAATCGACAGGAGCGAGCGGGAAGACCGCCTTGATCCCGTAGGGCGAGCCGAGGGACTGATTGAAGACGAAGTGGCGGACGACGCCTTCGCCGCCGCGCGAATGTCCCATCGTGCCGACGCGCGTCAGGTCGACTTTGCCGACGAATTTCGTTCCAAAGGGCACGCCGCCGACGGTGTTGAAGCCGTTCCAGATATCGAGATGTTTCTGGATCAACTCCGCACGCGCGAGAGCGCCGAGATCGCGGACGAAGTTGTCGCGCGCGTTAATGCCATTCGCGCTGATCGACACCACGATGAATCCGTTGCTCGCCAGCACCTCGGCGATGTAGTCGTAACCGCGATAGCTGGGGATCGGTTGGAGCGGCGCTGAAAACGAGGAGCACGGCCACAGCAGGAAGCCCGTCCGCCCGGTGAAGCAGGTGGCGTGGCGGCCGTGAAGGAAAACGACGAGCGGATACGGGCCGCCCGGCAAGCCGGTCGGGTAGTGAACGCTGGCCAGCAGCTCGACCGGTCCCGGGAAATTCGTCGGGGTGAAGGCGGTGTCGCCAAAGTTGTATTCCTCACGCGTGACGGACAGAGGCCCTGGGGTTCCTGGATCCGCAGCGAGGAGCGGAAACACAGTGATGAGAGCGAGCGCAAAGAGAATTTTCTTCATGGTCGCCTCTCAGTTTCGGGTCAACTTCTCGGGAAGCACGGTCGTGTCTTCGCCGTAGGAAAGTGTGATGGCTGCGCCATTCGTGAGCATCGACTGATCGAACGTGATGGTTGCGACGACGGAGAGGTCGGCGCCCTCCTGCGCCGGCATCAGGTCGACGCCGCCGACGGAAATCACCGCTGCCTGATCGCGGACCGGGAACGGCCCGCCATTGATCGTCACACGCCACGCTTTCGCGGCGTTGATGGTCTGCCCGTCGATGACCACCGGTTCGGTCAGAGTGAGTTCCTCGACCTTGTAGCTTTTGACTCCGAACTGTCCGACGGGAAGCGAGTTCGAGCCTTTCCCGAGAACCTTTCCGGGCATGTTCATCAGATCTTCGAGAGTGGAAGCGTAGAGAGATGAAGCGAGGAGGAGACAGACAGCGACGACAAAGGTACGGTTCAGCCGCGGCATTTTTAAAACCTCCTTCTTTATAGAGATCCTGAAACTATATCAGCGATTGTTTCGGCGACTCCACGACTCAACTCAACTTCGCGTGTCCGGCGTTTCCGCGTCGGGCGGAGGTCTCCGCGCGCCCGCCGAAATAAAAGCCGATCACGGTGCCGACCAGCGCGACCACGGAGGGAAAGACGACGGTCAGGATCTCTTTGATGCTCGCGATGTCGAGTTTGAGCCAGCCTGCAGAAGCGAGCAGGGCCAGCGCGCCGGCGCCGAGGCCGGCCAGAAGACGGACCAGGAGGAGGGCGATCTCGCCGCGCTTCTCTTCGCGTTGCTGTTCTACCGTGCGAAGAACGATGAGCGGCGGAGGCTCGGTAGGGACGGGAGATTCGTGACTGGTGTCCTCGACTCCGACGATCTTGGCGAGAGGCACTTCTTCCTGGTGAGCGAGGGTCACGGGGGCACCTATCGAATCACGAGCTCCCGCACGCCGTGAGAATCTTCGAGCAACACCTTGCCGCCGGCCTTCAAGGTCTCGTGCAGATATTTTTCGATCCAGATTGCGCGACGGATCACATCGGCGACTGTCGTGCCGCGCTCTTTCGCCATTTGCCGGACTGCTTCGATTGCATCGGGTGTCAAATTCACAGTTGTTCGCACCACCGGGATCGACTGTTCAGGACTCGATCGTTTTTCGGGCATGAACTTTTTGGCGTTGTCATGTCTCGGCATGCGGTCCTCCTTCCGCTACCATAGACATACTTTGTATGGCTGTCAATCGTCACTTTGCTGTAACAAAGTCACGCTTTTGCTTCACAAATAACATATTGGCCGCTAATATCCTGCCTTACGGAAGGAAGGCTAAATGTCTCCGCCGCGGGCCTGGAAAGTGGATGTCGATCCGTCGTTCGAAGAGCGTGCTCCGGTTTCGGAAGGGGGAGCGGTGGGCCTGCTGGTTGGGATCGAAGTCCTGCGTCGCTACGCCGGCGATCTTCCAGCCCTCACTAAGAACGGGCGCAGCATTCGCCGGCTGGCCAGCCCGAAGACCTACCGTTTGCCGGATGGATTGATCGTGCCGCCGTTTGCGATCTGCTACGAGATTTCGAAGGATGGCACGACTGCCATCATCGTGGGAGCGCGCGAGTTTGAGCCGCGACTCGGAGAGGTCAGGAGCTGCAATCTCGATGAATTGACCACCGATCTGGTGCCGGAGGTCGACGTGTGACTTCGGGGGGCGGTTGTGATCTGCGTTACCACGAGCATCGAAAGCGGCATTACCATTGCTGCAAGTCCTTTTTAACACCCATGCAATTGACGGATGGCGACGAGCGATTCGAGTTGAGACGACGTCTGGGCTCGGGATCGTTCGGGATCGTCTACGAGGCGTTCGATCGCTACCGCAATCGCACCGTGGCATTGAAGGTGCTCGAACATGCGGTTCCCGATGCAGTAGCCCGCTTCAAACGCGAATTCCGTTACCTGGTGGAAGTCCGCCATCGGAATCTGGCGAGCTTGTACGAGCTGCTCATGGTTCAGGACCGGTGGGCTCTCTCGATGGAGCTGATTCGAGGGTCGGAGCTGCTGGAGCATCTCGCCATCGCCGAGCTGCAGAATTCTCTGTTCGCGTCACGGGAAGGCACCGGGCCACCTGGCGATCAAACACTGCGGTTCAAGCCGCGGAAAACAAATCGGAAGATCAGTCCACTCTACTTCGATCGCGTTCGCGACACCTTCAGCCAGCTTGCCACCGGCACGGCCATGCTGCATGCGCACGGCATTGTGCATCGCGATATCAAACCTTCCAACATCATGATCACTTCCGGCGGGCGGGTGGTGCTTCTCGACTTCGGGCTGGTGGTCGAACGGGCGCACGACGACTCGCTCGATCGTAAGACTGTTGTCGGCACGCCCGGGTACATGGCGCCGGAACAGATCAGCGGAGCGACACCGAATGCATCGGCCGATTGGTACAGCGTCGGCGTGCTTCTCTACCAGGCGGTCACGGGCCGGATGCCGTTTACCGCGTCGACCTCACTCGAAGTGTTGCAGATGCAACTGCACGCAGACGCGCCGCTGGTGCGAGAGGTCGTGGACGAAGTGCCTGAAGACCTGGCATCGCTCGCCGATGCCTGTATCCGTCGCGACCCTCAGTCGCGTCCCGACGATCCCGAAATCCTTCACCGCCTCGGCATCCGCGACTTCGACGCCGCCAGGCTCGAACGCAAGCGCGCGCGCCGGCCGCATCTGGTGGGACGCGATCGTGAGCTCAAAGCGCTGACCTCGTGGATCGCTTCGACCCAGCCCGGCGTTCCGTACGTCGCCGCGTTGCACGGAGCGCCGGGATCCGGAAAGAGCGCGCTGCTCGATGTTGCACTCAACCGGCTCCGCGCCGGCGAGAACGCCTGCATCATCGGCGGGCAGTGTCAGGCGTGGGAGTCTGTTCCGCTGAACGCCATCGATGTCATCGTCGACTCTCTGGCGCGCGAGCTCCGCCGCCAACGGCCGCCGGCGGTCGATGAAATCATGAGCCGATCGGTGGCCGTGACGCAGCTCTTTCCTGTGCTGCTCAACACCTCCGCGGCGTCCCTGGCCGACGAGACCATCGCCCTTCCGGCGACCGGCCAGAAATTGATCGCGCGCGCCGCCTCCGAGCTGCGATCGATCCTCTTCGCAGTGGCCGGGGATCGGCCGCTGCTGCTGTTTCTCGACGACGCCCAGTGGGGTGACTTCCAGAGCGCGCAAGTTCTGCTGAAGCTTCTGAAGCCGCAGCGTGGACGACGCCTTTCGCTGATCCTCTGCTATCAGTCCGAAGACTGGAGAACGAGCCTGCTTCTCCAGGCGCTGCTGGGCAGCGGCACGGCCATGCGCGAATTTCGTCTCAAAGATCTGTCGCGTGTCATGACGGCGCAGATGGTGCAGCGAGCGACCGGCCAGCGCGGTAAGCGTCTCGCCGATCGCATCTTCCGCGTCACGGGCGGGAATCCGGCCATGATCGAAATGGCAATCGAATCGCTCCGTCGCCATAGCGCCAACGATCCATCCCTGATGGCGTGGGCCGTTGCCTGCCGTCTGCAGTCGCTTTCACTCCCGGCCCATCGGCTCTTCACCTGGCTGCTCACGCCGCCGGGCGCGGTGGGGGAGGAGACGGTCGCGGAAGCGCTGGAGCTCTTCGAAATCGATGAGCCGCTGCGGATGCTGCGCCGCGAACGCCTGATCCGCCTTCGAAAAACCGGCGACTTACGCGCCATTGAGATTTATCACCCGCGAATCCGACAAGCGTTCGACGTTGCCTAGCGAGGTACGATGTGCCGCATGAAGATGCAGTGGATTGTTCCCGTTCTCTGTCTCGCGATCGTGACGGCGTGCAAAAAGAAGGAAGAGCCGACACCGCCGCCCGCAGCAGCGGAAACCAAAACGATCGAAACCACCAGCTCTGCCGCAACGACGACGCAGCAGCAGGTGACAGTGACGCTTGCCGCCGGCGCGCCGATCCCCGCCAACGGCGTGGCGCTGTGGCTGATCGCCGATGACGCCAAAGCGGATGGGAGTGGAAAGCTGGCCTCGTGGAGCAACTCCGCCGTGGCGGGAGTCACGGCAAGCGCCGACAAACCGGAGCTGCAGCCGCGGGTGGTCGCAAAAGCAATCAACGGCCATGCGGTCGTCCGCTTCGACGGCGACCAGAACATGCTGGTCACGAATATCGACATCAGTCCCGCGCGCATGCCCGATGCGACCGTGTTCGCCGTCTTCAACAGCAAGAGCGATCTCGCGACGCCGCTTCGCAAACTCTATGGCGACGACAACGGCGGATACGATCGCGCGGCCGGCCTCGACGATCGCGCCGGCGAGGGAATGAACTACACCGTCTTTACTGGGAATGGCGTCCACGGCTATTTCACGCTGAAGGCGGACCAGGCCTACGTCACGACCGATCAGTTTACGAAGACGGATTTCTCAGGATGGGTCAACGGCGCCGCTGGTCCGCAGAAGATCGCTGCGGCGTGGGAAGATGCGCTGCCGAACCTCTACATCGGAGGAACCGGCGACTCGTATCACGAGCCGTGGCAGGGCGATCTCGCGGAGATGATCGTCTACGCGCGCGTGCTCACCGATCGGGAACGGATGCAGGTTGAAGACTACCTGGCCAAAAAATACGGGGTGCAAATCGCACGCAAGTAAGTGAACGCCTGACCCCACCGCAGTGTGTGATTTTCCGAATTCCGAAAATGACACGCCGCGGGGTGCCTGCCGCATCTATGTTTCACGACAGAGATGAGGCCGACGGCTCAGCAGAATCATGCGCGCAAGGTGACGCTTTCACCGATCCTTTTGGCCGGTCTGTTCGCCGTGCGTGTGCAAAGCGCGGGAGCTCAACCCGCCGCGGTAGCGACGATCGGAAATGATCCTGTCTCCTCGGCAAAACTCGAGGAGCTCGTCGGCAATCAACTGCTGCGGTTTCGAACCGAGGAATACCAGGTTCAACGGCGAATCCTCGACAGCTACATCGCCGAGGAGTTGTTGCGGCGAGAAACCGAAGCAAGAAAGATCACGTTCAAGGAACTCTTCCGATCTGAGATTGAGGCGAAGGTCTCTCCCGTCACGCCCGAAGAGGCAAAGGCGGTGTATGAGAGCGGCGCGGGGCCTTCCACGAGTCTCGCTGAGCCGGAGGCGCTGCGCGAGATCACCGCGCGTCTGCAACAGCAGAGGATCCGTCGGCGTCGTGCCGAGTTCGTGCGCGAGCTTCGCAAAAGCGCCAACGTCAAAGTGTTTCTGGAGCCGCCACGGCTCAGCGTCGACGCTTCTGGCGGGCAGTCGAAGGGCCCGGCCGCCGCACCGGTCACCATCGTCGAGTTCACCGATTTCGAATGTCCGTATTGCGCGCGTCTGAATCCGACGCTGGCGAAGGTGCGGGACAGCTATGGAGATCGGGTTCGCCTAGTGTTTCGAGATTTTCCATTGCCCGGCCACAGCAATGCACAAAAGGCGGCCGAGGCGGCTGCCTGCGCCGGGGACCAGAAAAAATTCTGGGAAATGCACGATCTGCTGTTCGCGAACTCACAACACCTGCGCGTATCCGAGTTGAAGAAGTACGCGTTACAAGCCGGAATCCGCGATGCCGAGGAGTTTGGGCGGTGCCTCGATTCAGGCCGATATGCCGCAGCGATCGATCAGTCGAGAGCAGCGGGTGACCGTTACGGCGTCGGCGTGACCCCGACTCTATTCATCAACGGCCGGATGCTCACCGGTGCGGTGCCTTACGAAATGCTGGCGGACACCATCGACGAGGAACTGGCGCACGTCGCCGAACAGGCAAATGGAGGAGGTTCGCATTGAGGAACAGAGTGTTGCTCTCACTGTTTTTTGGTCTTGTGGGTATCTCGGCACACACCGTAAAAGCCGACGACCTCGATCCATTTCGATGTGCCGACTGTATCCAGTCGAGGATCGATTGCCGGCAGGAGGCGAGAGCAATCGGAGCTGAGTGTTATCGACAGGCCATCGCGTTTAACTCGCGGTGTCGCGCAGATGTCGATCGATGCTCCAATCCCGACAGCGGCGGCAGTTGTCTCTATTATGAATGTCGTCCCGAGGTGGACTGTCCCGACTGTTGCACAGCGCGACGGGATGAGGAGTTCGCGCAGTGCCAAGCCTGGTTGGACATCGACTCCGCGGTCTGCGCCGGCGTGCTCGAGCTCGAACTGAGCGGTTGCCGGTACAGCTGCGCCCAATATTGTGGTGCCTTCGATTGCGACCCCAATCGAGAGGGATCTTGCCCGTGACGCGAGACCATTAAGCACAGCGCGCGAAGTCGATCCTGTTCCTCGAGGATAGGCCCGGGCTGGTTGACCGCCGCCGGAGCAAGGAAGGAGGAAGTCAATGGTTCCTAAACGATATCCCTGGATCGCCTCATGTTTTGTGGCCGCATTGAGTCTCAGCCAGGCCGCGCCGGTAGTGGCGCAGTCTCGATCGTCGCCTCAACCCGGAGCTGACCATCTCCAGGCGCGCTTGTCACTTCAGCCGATCACCGATGGCCTGAAAGGAGAGAGTCTCTTCTCGCTCGAGAGTCGCGGACGAACGGTTGCCACGGGGCAGGTCCGACGTGGCGATCAGCCCGTGATGATTGCTGTCCGACTGAAGATTGACGGCATCGATGACGAGCTGATCTTCCGGTTGGAGAAAGACCCCGAGTTCGTCCACGCTGTGCTGCACCTCGGAGCTCTTCGCGGAGAAATCAGAGCCGATCCGCAAAACTTGCAAGAGCTTCCCCGGACGGTCGTCGATCTCGAACGACTCGGAAGAAGCGGCGAGGCCAGAGCCGTGCAGGCGCGGGGCATCGTTCAGGTCATCGGAGACTTCGAGGTCATCAGGCAGAAACTGGCCTCGTCCGAGCAGGCAGCTCCCGCACTCGACGCCATTCGCGCGGTCAGTCGTGAGCATCGCGCCCGGAATTTGACAGACTTCGCGCTACAGAATTTGGCGCATCTGATCACTTCGCACAGCGGGCACGATCCCTCGACGGATGCGTTTCGGCCGGTTGCGAATCGCATGCGCATTCGTCATTCGAGCGCCTACCACTTCGTGCAGACGCCGAGTTGCCCCGACGCGGAAGACGCCTGCTTCGGCTGGTTCGCGCTGGAGTTCGGCGGGTGCAGTCTCTTGTATTGGTGGTGCACGTCCGAAGAGTGGTTCGGTCCCAATTCCTGGTTCGACTGCGGCGACCTGTGGTCCATTTGCGTCCTGGTCGCTTATTACGACTACGTGTACTGCCTATGCAACAACTGCCCGGAAAAATACAAGTGTTGATGGCCGCGTAGCCGTGAAGGCGTGAGCCCAGCGTGTCATTTTCGGAATTCCGAAAATGACACGCGTCGGTTGAGAGCTCCGATGTAGGTTTTCGAGTAACCGGATCTCACCGCAATGCGACTGCCCTCTTCCCGCCCACTCTCTCCGATCGCTCTTCCCATTCTCCTGGCAGTGCTCCTTGCTACCAGCGCTTTTTCGCAGTCCTTTCCTGTCGTGCCCGGGTTATCGCCTGCGACTGCTGATGACATCAGCCCCGATGATCTGGATGGTGACGGCATTCCGCAAAAGGTCGAGTTCGAGCTGGCGCGGCATTTCTTTCCCACCATCTGGTATGACTCGGGGGAAGACACCAGCGCTCCGGGCGGGAACAAAAATCATCGGGAGCTCAATCAGCCGGGGCGGGTCGTTTTTCGAGTGCGCCCGCATCCAAAGCTCGCCGATCACATCGCCATCAGCTACGCCGTCCTCTATCGGGTCGACGGCGGCTTCTCGATATCTTTTCCGCTTCCTGACTTTGCGTGTCATCGCGGCGATGCCGAGCCGTTCGCCATTTCGCTGAAGCCCGACCCGTCATGCCCTCTCGGCTACCGCATCGAGTCGATCGAGACGTGGGCGCACGAAGGGACGAGCGGCGAAATCCGCAGCATCCGCTTCCTCGACGCCTGCAACTGGGGTTTCTCCAACGCCCCGGTGACCAAGACCGACGTGGTCCTGGCCTCCAGGAACAAGCACGGCAACTACCTTACCGAATCGGACTGCGCCACCGGACTGGCCGGATTCGATAAGTGCAGTTACGACTGGACAAACGGCGACGTCAACTCCTGGATTGGAATGAACATCGGTGAAGCCGCCACAGGCTTCCGCCTCGATCTGACTCCGCTCGGATTCTCTGACCCGAGCGACCAGCCCTTTTGTGGAAATCCTCTCAGCCCGGCCGATCTCGACTCGCTTTCTTGCGCGCTTCAGCAGTCGTGCCCGGGGCCGGTCCAGAAAAACTTCACCGACAAGTTCGTGGCGCCGGTGTCCTTCCGGTCGCCACCGCCGAACCATCCGATCGACTTCGGCTATTACTTCGTCGATGGCAAGTATGGCGACTACCGCGGCGAGGTGAATTGCTACACGAATCTGTACTACGCGCTGCCCGTCAACAACTACTTCAGCGATGCCAACTGGCCGCCGCTTTTCCAGGAATCGATGGCCAATGCCGCGGCCGAGGAGCGGAGGATTCACCTGAACCTGAACTGGGATGCGTTAGGCGGCAACATCGGACAGGTGCTCGATATCGCTGCTCCGTTCTGGTCGAGCGTGGCGCGCATCGAAATGCAGGATGAGCCGGGATGGTCGCGCGCGGAAACGGAGCAAAACGTCAGCTCACTTCGCTCGATGCTCGCGGCCCGCGGTCTGCCAGCGCGTCCGATCGGCAATGTCTACACCCGAAGCCAGATTCTCAACGACGACGCCCCGGACGCCAACGGTCTCGACTGGGTGGGAATCGAGGCCTATCTCAATCCTCCGGGAAGCCCCGACCCCGGCACGAATACCGAGGAGCTGCGCCTGTACCTGAACGTAGCGAAGGCGAGAGTGCCGGCATCGAAGGACATCGTTCTGGTGATGATGGCGTATGACCGGAACGGCGCCTGGACCAATATCGAGACGCTGGTCGAAATTCAATACAACACTTACACGCTGGCAGCAGCTAACGATCCGCGAGTGGTGGCCATCACCATGTTTGCTTATGGACGTCCGGGCGGCTCGCGCGATCACCCGGAGTTGAAAGCGGCGCATCGCGAGATCGGCAAAGCGCTCTTCGGCCCTCTGCCCGACTCATGCAATGTGGCCCCTCCACCGCCGATCACAGATCCGCCCACGCTCACCGGACCGGAAGGCTGCATCACGAACTTGCGGCCGACATTTTCGTGGAGCGCCGTGCAAGGAGCGACTCGATACCGGATCGTCGTCATCCAGACCGCTCGCGATGCCATCGTGTTCAACGCCGTGACGACCGGCCTATCCTTCACCGCGCCGTCCACTTTGCTGGGAGGGCAGGAGTACCGATGGAAAGTCAAAGGGATGAACAGCGGTGGAAGCGGTCCCTACTCGGATTCGATGTACTTCCGGACCAACTGCGGTTTCGAGGGACCATACCTGTTGAGCGCCGGTCCCGGTTGCGTCGACACACTGCGTCCAACGTTCACCTGGGGAGCGGTCCCCGGCGCCCGAGATTATCGGATCGTCGTTGCGCCGGCGGGAACAGACAATTTCTTCATCAGCGAATTTCCGGCCGCGACTTCGTTCACCCCCTCATTTGACCTTCAGGCGGGACAGGAATATCGCTGGAAAGTCAAAGGAAGAAATGACGTCGTCGACGGCACGTTCTCCCGCCACCGCTTCTTCACGCCCGGGTGCTCGCGAAATATCGGCACCGCTTCGCCGCTGTCGCCGTGGTTCGGAACGATTCCCACGGGGAATCCTGTCTTCAATTGGGAGATCTCCAGCAACGCGGATCGATACGATCTGATCATCACCAATCCATCCGGAACAGTGATCTTCCGGCAGCGATATTTGGCAGAGCAGATTTGCTCACCGCTCGATTGCTCGGTGACGCCCGCGCTGTCGCTGGCTGACGGAACCTACGTCTGGGAAGTCGTTGGTGGGACTGCGACCGCTGCCGGACCGGGCAGCCCGGAAATCTCTTTCACCGTGGCGGCGGGTGCTCCCGGGCCGCCGACTCCCGCGGGCCTGAACGTGAATGTTTCCTCCGGATCGGTGTCGACAAACTTCGAGCTGGTCGGCACGCCCGGCACGACCACTGTCGTCCCGCTCGATGCCGGCGCGCTTCCTCCGCTGCCGGTGGGATTCCGGCCCTTCAACAACATGGCGTTCGATGTTTCGACAACGGCGCAATTCTTCGATCAGGTCTCGGTCACGTTCCAGTTGCTGCCGGTTTCGCCCGATCAATTTGTCCGGCTGCGCGTTTTTCATCGTGAGCTCGATCAGTGGGTCAACCGCACCAGGAGCATCGATCTCTCCGCAAACACCCTCACCGCGCGGGTGAATTCGCTTAGTCCGTTTGTAATTGCCGAGGCGATTGTGAATCGGCCGCCGGTAGCGCGTTGTCGGAATTTGGAGCTCGCGCAGGGCGGCTCGGCGATGGTCAGCGTGACTGCCGCGCAAGTGGACGCGGGATCATCGGACCCGGATGGCGACGCCCTCACCTTCGTTCTGCAGCCCGCCGGTCCGTTTGGGCTCGGCGCTCACGCGGTCGTTCTGAGCGTGACCGACAGCCACGGCGCATCGAGCTCCTGCGCCGCCACGATCACGATCGTCGATCGAGCTCCTCCGACCACGACGGTCGCTGCAACTCCGCCTGCGAATGTGGCCGGATGGCAGAAGTCGGACGTCACGATCAGCTTTACCGCGGCCGACAATGTCGGCGGTTCGGGCGTTCAGAGCATCACCTATCGCGCCGAAGGAGCGCAGAACATCGCCTCCACGACCGTGATTGGAGCGAGCGCCTCGGCGCAGATCTCAGCCAATGGCGTGACAACGCTTTTCTTTGGCAGTCGCGATCAAGCTGGAAATGAGGAGGCGATCAAGACCCTGATCGTTCGTCTGGACAAGCTGGCGCCCGCCATCAACTGCGGAACCGCGGATGGCCAGTGGCATGCGAGCGACGTCACGATCACGTGCAGTGCGACCGATCCGCATTCGGGCCTCGCCGATCCAGCGAATGGAAGCTTCTCTCTCGCGACCGCCGTGCCGTCGGGGACGGAGACTGCGAATGCCGCGACCACGGCACGCACCGTTTGCGATGTCGCGGGGAACTGCTCGAACGGGGGTCCGATCGGCGGAAACAAGATTGATAAGAAGCCGCCATCGATCGTCATCAAGTCCCCGGCGGCGACGACGTACACGATCGGGCAAGCCGTGCCCGCAATGTATGCATGTGCCGACGGCGGATCAGGCTTACAGTCGTGCTCCGGCCCGGTGGCGAGTGGCATGAACATCAGCACGGCCGCTATCGGTCCGATCACCTTTAACGTGAAGGCTCAGGATCAGGTTGGGAACCATTCAACCGCCAGTGTGCTCTATGCGGTGACCTACGGAGTCTGCGCGCAATACGATCAAGAGAAAGAGTACAAAGCCGGAAGTACGATTCCCGTTCGGCTGCAGCTCTGCGACGCCGCTGGCAGGAATCTGTCGGCGCCGCAGATTGCGGTGACCGCAACCGCAGTCACGAATGTGGCCGGCACGATCTCGCAGCCTCCGGAAGACGCAGGCGGGGCAAATCCAGGGAATCTCTTCCGATACGTCGGCGGCAACAGCGAACAGGCTGGCTATCTGTTCAATCTGAGTACGAAAAACCTGGTCGCGAACGAGTATCGCCTTGCCTTCAGCGTGGACGGCGATCCGATTGTTCACACCGTGAAGTTCGTCCTGCGCTAACAGAGCGCGGCCCTGGACGGCTCGCTTTACCGTCAGTAAGTGTACGGAATACTGAAAGTCTCACGCTGCAGCAAATACTTCTTTAAACTTCTCCCCAAGCAATTCCGTACAACTGACGGGTCACATGCTGAAACGGCCGCTGCTTCTCCTTCTGTGCATCTGCGCTTCGAGCGTCGGCGCGGACTTGAAACTGCCTCGTGTCAGCCCGCGCGCAACCATCACCCAGACGGTTGGACTGACGGATGTGACCATCACGTACGGTCGTCCCGCGGTCCGAAAGCGGAATATCTGGGGTGAACTGATTCCGTATGGCATGGTTTGGAGGACGGGCGCGGACGAGGCCACTACGATCACGTTCACCGACGACGTGACCATCAACGGTCAAAAGCTACTCGCGGGGACGTATAGCCTGCACGCGATCCTGTCCAAGGACGAATGGACGCTGATCTTCAACAAAGTCTTTCGGCAGTGGGGAAGCTTCGAGTACGACCCCTCGCAGGATGCGCTCCGCATTCAAGTGAAGCCGCAAGCCTCCGACTTTACGGAGCTGCTCACGTTCTCCATTCCGCGGGTGACACAAACCTCGGCGGACGTGGTGTTCCAGTGGGAGCGTCTCAAAGTCGCGTTCACATTCGAAGTGGACACGATCTCGAAGGCGTTGGCGAACGCCCGGGCAGCGGTTGCCAGCGCGAAACCTGATGACTGGAACACGCCGCTGCGAGCCGCAAGCTGGGCCTTCCAGAACGAGGTCGCGCCGGCCGAGGCGCTGCGGTGGATCGAGCAGTCCATCGCCGCTCGCGAGACGTTCTACAATCTCGCTCTGAAGGCGAAGATGCTTGCGCGCGCCGGAAAGAACGGCGAGGCGGTGGCCGTTGCCCGGCGGGCGATCGACGCTGCACAATCCGCGGAACCGAAGATCGATCCTGGGGAGCTGGAGAAGTTGATTGCGTTGTTGGAAAAGAATTCGAGTTCGTAGATCAACCATTCGCCGATGCGCACTCGGCTATCGCTTCTCGCCATCTCTTTCGCAGCGTCGCTCGCCGCTGTGCCGCTGTTCAGTGCCGCGCCGGCCCTGACGCGCCTGGCCGATCCTTCCACGGAATCCTACGCGATCAACAACCTCGGATTCGTGCACGCGCCGCGCAGCGAGGTCGAAAATGCCTTGCGCTTCTTTGCTGCTTCGCTTGCTGCAAAACGCAGCGATGGAGATCTCAACGGGGAAGCGTCGGCGCTCCATAGCCTGGGAGTAATCTACGAGTCGCGCGGTGAGAACCGTGAAGCTCTCGATTACCTGCAGCAATCGCTCTCGATCTACCGGCGGCTGGCGAACCGTCGTGAAGAAGCAATCGTTCTCGACAACCTCGGCGTGGTTCACAGCAGGCTGGCTGAGACCAAGTCCGCCATCGCTGATTTTGAACAGTCTTTGGCTCTCTTCCGACAGCTCGGCATACGCGAGTTCGAGGCCTCCACGCTGAATAATCTCGGCCAGGCCAACCTCACGGCCGGAGACCGACAGGCGGCGTTGTCACATCTGCTGCAGTCGTTGAAGATTCGAAGAGCGATCGGTGATCGGCGGGGAGAGGCGCAGACTCTCAACAACCTCGGTGCTCTGTACGATTTGATCGGCGAACCTTCGCAGGCTCTGGCGTACTTCACCGCCGCTCTCAATGTTCGCCGCAGGGTCGGCGACCACTATGGCGAAGCGCATGTCCTCAACAACATCGGCGTGGTTCAGATGTCCCTGGGTCGAGCGATTGAGGCGTCACGCCGATTCAAGGAGACGCTCGAGCTTCTCCGCGCCAGTGGAGATCGTTTCGGAGAGGCAGGGGCGCTGAACAATCTCGGCGTTGCGCTGGCGGCGACGGGTCATCCCCGGCCAGCTCTCGAGAACTACGCGGCATCCCTGACACTGCGCCGTTCGATCGGCGACCCGCGCGGTGAGAGTCTCACTCTCGACAACATCGCCCTGACGCATCTGGAGCTCGGCGCGATTGAGGAAGCGGTTTGCGAACTGCACGAATCGCTCTCCGTCAGCCGTGAAATCGACGATCTCCGCGGCCAGGCTGTGGCGCTCCACGCGCTTGCCGATGTTGAACGTCAACAAGGGCATCTCCTGGCCGCCCTCGCGCTGATCGCTGAAGGTGCCGAGATCATCGAATCCATGGGCGACAAGATCCTGAGCGATGATCTGCGGATCAGCTTCAGCGCGTCAGAGCACGATGTTCAGCAGCTCTTCATCACGATTCTGATGCAACTCCATCGACGGGACCGCACCCGACGCTATGACCTCATGGCGCTGGAAGTCAGTGAGCGTTTTCGCGCGCCGGCGCTGTTGGGCGCACTGACCGATGCAACCCAGGCGAGATGGCACAAGGCGGACGCCGAGCTTGTGGAGCGCGAGCTCACCTTGCGTCGACGTGTAGGGGCTGCGGCGACTTCTTACATGCACCTCCTCGCTGCCGCAGCCGGAAAGGAAGAGCTGGACGCCGCGCACGCCGAGCTTCTGCGCGAAAAAACTGAATACGCAGCGGTCGAGGGAGAGATCAAGAAACAGTCCGCGCCTGACTTCTGGACCTCGCAGCCGCCGCTGACAGCAGATGAAATCCGCTCGACGATCGTTGACCGCGATTCGGCGGTCATCGAATACTTCCTCGGCGAACAGCAGAGTTATCTCTGGCTGATTACATCCGAGGCTGTTTGCACCTTTGAGTTGCCGTCAAGAGCACGGATCGAAGCTGCTGCTCGCCGGATGTATGCGTTGCTCACTGCTCGCAACGCGCATGTTCGTTTCGAGACCGCCGAGGAAAAGGTGGCCAGAGTGGCAGCCGCAGATGCGGACTACTGGCCGGCCGCCTCCCGATTGAGTGCGATGTTGATTGGACCGATCGCAGCGAAGATCGGAGGAAAGCGGCTCCTCGTCGTGCCCGACGGAGTTCTTTTCAACGTCCCCTTCTCAGCACTTCCTGATCCGCGCGCCGGATCGGGCGGCGTCCCGCTGGTGGTGGATCACGAGATCATCGTCCTTCCTTCGGCGTCAACTCTCGCTCGCCTCCGAAGCGAGATTGCCGGCCGCGCGCCGGGACGCAAGCTGGTCGCCGTCATCGCCGATCCGGTTTACTCCAAGGAAGAATCGAGTACCTTTCCGCGATTGCGGTTTGCACGCGAAGAGGCCAGCGGCATCCTCGAGCTCGTTCCGCGGGCGGCCGGCCGAGGAGCACTCGGCTTCCAGGCATCGCGCACACGCGTGTTGCGAGATGACCTGCGCGACTACCGCTACATTCATTTCGCGACGCACGCCTATGTGGATGACACGAATCCGGAGCTGTCTGCTATGGTTCTGTCACTGATTGATGAGCAGGGACGGACACAGGATGGATTCCTTCGCCTCTCCGACGTCATCCATCTGAAACTGTCCGCCGAGATGGTCGTGCTCAGCGGATGTCGAACCGGCCTAGGGCGGCAGGTCGGAAGCGAAGGCGTGATCGGTTTAGCGCGAGGATTCTTCTATGCCGGAGCGGCGAGAGTAGTCGTGAGCCTGTGGGACGTCAATGATCGGGCCACGGCCGAGCTGATGAAGGAATTCTACCGGCCGATCCTTGGCAAGCAGCGACTTTCGCCCGCCACCGCTCTTCGCGCGGCTCAAATCTCGATGTGGAAGCAATCGCGGTGGCGCGCGCCATACTACTGGGCTTCATTCGTGATCAGCGGCGAGCCGCGCTGAGATCGTCGATGACCTGTTTGGCAATCGCCGCCGCGGTCCGCCCTCGGTACGTTCGCTTCGCGCCGTCTTCCGGCCAGAGCACTCTGCCGTTGACGTCGACGAGTTTCGCATCGACCGTTAGATTGCCGTCCGCGCTTTCGTGGATGAAAAGTTTGAGCGCGCTGCTCGCATTTTCGGCTTCGACAATCGGGATGCCAGCAGCAATCGCTTTCCGCAAGGCACCGGCGCTCTCGGTATCACCCGCGACGTCGAGATAAATCGCCGACACGCTCGCAACCGAGCTTTCCCGATCGCCGAGATGCGCAGCTCGAGTTCTGTCGTACTCCGCCACCGTCTCCACAGCCGCACTTGGCGCGGCCGGCTGTCTCGATGTTGCCGTCACGACGGCAGACACAGGTGCCCGGCGATGAGGAACGACGTTTTGTCGATCGACGACCAGCCATGCCGAGAGGGCAACCACAGTGGCTGTACCCATCACCCATGCGAGCGCTCTCTGGCGGCCCGTCAGCCACTCGAGCATACGACGCGCGCGAACGGCATGGCATTGAACATCGATTGAGGCTCCCGACTCGCTTGCGCTCACCCGAAGTCGCAGGCGATCGCCGCTTTCCAGAGTTCGCGCGGCGTCACAGGACATTAGTCGGTCGCCGCGGTATGGCAAGAGGAAGAGAGCCAGGACGGTCTCGGCCTGGCCATACCCGCTGCGGACCTCGATCACTTCTGCGCCGCAATCGATTTCGAAATGCGCGCTGGCGCGCTGTCGCAATTCGAGCCGTGCGCGGTCGACGCCGTCCGCGACGATCCGCACGACCTGGGATGACATCTGCTGACGCCTCGAGACGCCGCCGGCAAGGCGGGCGCGAATCTCCTGGACGTCAGGCGGAAGCAGGCGCGAATTGCCGTCATCGCCGGGCCTGCTGTCGTCTCCATGATCTTCGGCGACCGCGAAGACCGGGACGTCGAGACGACAATCCGGAGGAGTGAGCCCGAGGAATCGGATCAGGGACTCGAAGCAAGGGGGGTGAAGAATCGCATGCATCCGTTTAATCTCCTCTTCGTCCTCCAGGTCGATCGCCCTGGGACTGGCCGATGGCGCGAATCCGGCGACCGGACATGGGGTTTTCCAGGGGGTGAACATTTCGAGGGACTGCCTGACACGATCGATGTAGCGAGAGGGAGACCTGACGGAAGCGAATCGCTCTTCTCCATGGGCCGCGCGGCAGATCCGAAGAGAGTCTCCAAAGCGATCGATGAGCTCGCGCATCAGAATCGATTTTCTGGAGCGGTAGTAGCAGTCGTCGCGTCCGCGCTCAGGATCCTGGACGAGGTCGTACATCCGCATCGCTTCGGCGGTGGTGTAGTTGTGGAGAATGCGGCCGACTCCGAGAGCAACATAGAACGAGTTCCGCTTCAGCGTGATCCGCACCAGGTGTTTGATGAATCGCACCACCATGGCGCGCTGGTCGAGCGGCACGTCATTGCGCGATTCGGTTTGGCGCTCGTACTTTTCCGAGGTCACGTAAATGAGCCGTTGAAAAAGATGCAACCTGCTGAGCGAGACTTTTGTCACTCGCTTGGGGTGGTAATAGAGCCGTTTGTCCTGCGCCACCATCGCCACATCGAGCTTCTCCGCCGCCTCGGTCACCACGTCGATGGCTGTCGGCTTGTCGCCATGAATGAAATAGGCGAGCTCGAAGCCTCTCCGGATCACATCATCGATGAGAGGACTGTTAGGCATACGGTCTCGGTGGCTCACCAGAGTCTATCGAGAGTGAGCCCCTGGTAGCGTGAGACTTTCGGAATTCCACTTTGCGCGGTGATCGACACCGACCTATATCGACTCAAGCGACAACGAAAGGACATCTCATGCGACTCTGTCACTGTCTCGCTCTATCGGCCTTCGTCGCCACCCTGTCCGCCGAGCCTGTGTCCGCACAGCAGATCAGCATCCAACAAACCGTTGACGTCATGGATCAGCAAGAGGCGATCGCTTGCGCCATGGACTCCGATCCACAGGTCTTATCTCTACAGCCGTTAGACATGGATTGCGACCTGGTCTGCTACGGCATCGACGTTTGCCGTGAGGTTCCGGAGTGCACCACCGATATGGACTGCACGCCTGACGGCTGCACGGAAAGGCAATCGTGCAGAATCGGTCTTCGGTGCGGCTGGGAAGAGGTGTGTCGGACGGAGTGCCATTTCACTCGCGCTTGACCCCATCCTAAGCGCTGGCACCGTATCATCGCGGCGCGATGACATACGCGCTGGCCGTACTCTCCTCCATCACGTATGGCGCCGCCGATTTTCTGGGCGGGCTGGCCACCAAGCGGTCGCCGCTTTTCTCGGTCGTCATCTTTTCACAGCTGTCGGGACTCGTTCTGGTACTGCTGGCGCTTCCCGCTCTTCCGCGATCTTCGCCCACCGCGATCGACTTCGAGTGGGGGGCGGCCGCCGGACTCGCAGGGGGCATCGGCGTCGCACTGCTCTATCGCGCGCTGGCAATCGGAGTGATGAGCGTGGTGGCGCCGGTGACCGCGGTGTGCGCGGTGATCATTCCGGTCATGGTCGGAGTCGGTCTGGGCGAGCGGCCGGCAACCCGGGCGATGCTGGGAATCGTGATCGCGATCGTTGCCATCATTCTGGTGAGCCAGACCGGCCAGGAGCGCGCCACGACCGGCGTGCGGATCGCGATCGCTTCCGGCATTGCCATCGGCATCTTCCTCGTTTTCCTCGGGCGCACCGGAACATCGGCGGGTCTGTGGCCGCTGATCGCCGCGCGCGTCGTTTCGGTGTCATTCTTTACGATTGCGGGCCTGATCGCGCGCGAAAAGCCCATCCCGAGGCGCGAGTCGATGACGATGGTCATCAGCGGCGGTGCCGTCGACATGATCGCCAACATTCTCTATCTCATCGCAGTCCGCACCGGGCTGTTGAGCATCGTCGCGACGCTGACCTCGCTCTATCCGACCAGCACCATCATCCTCGCCCGCATCGTTCTGCACGAGCGCCTGCGCGCGCTGCAGCAGATCGGCGTCGCGTGCGCGGCGGTCGCGATCGTGTTGATCGTCACGGCGTGAGAGTCAGGGTCTTCTGGTACGACGCGTAGCCGTATCCGACATTGCCGTATACGGTAATTGTGACTGTTTGCGTGCTCGGCACAGCGGCAGTGGTCATCATGAATGGCACCGAGCTCGCGCCCTGCGGTGTCGTGACGCTCGTCGGAACCTGTGCGAGCGCGGTGTTGCTGCTCGAGAGCTGGTGACTGTTTGGGCAGGTTGCGGGTGGACCCGCTGCGCCGTTGAACACGAGTTTGGCCTGAACAGCAGTGCCACCCTTCACACTCGAGGGGAAGACGAGCGTGTTCTGAGTGATGAGCGGCTCGCGTAAGAGGATTCGTGCGCTTTTTCCCGAGACGTAGTAGAAGTACTCGCCCATCCCGGGTGAAGTCGAGACTGTAAATGTCCCGGAGGCGGAGCCGCCAGGAACCACGACATTAGCAGGCGCCGTCGGCGCCGGTCCGCAACCGTGACTCGATGCTGAAAGCGTGAGCGGAATCGTTGCGCCGTCGGCCGGCGCCGCAGCGGTCAGGGTGATCGTGCCGGTTGTCGATTGTCCTCCGATCGGAGAGTCGGGGCTGAAGGACAACGCCGCCACCGCCGGCGGCACCAGCGTCAGGGTGGCCATCTTTGAATTCAAAGTTCCATAGGCAGCCGTGATCTGGACCGTCGTCTGCGCCTGTACTCCTTTCGTCCCAGCTGAAAAAGACACCGTAGTCGATCCAGCCGGCACCGTCACTGTCGAAGGGAACGAAACGGGAGAACCGGACTGCGAGACCATTTCCGCCCCGGCGCGATTCGAATCAGGTTTGGGCGTGGAGAGCGATATCGATAATCCGGCCGCGGGCGCTGGTCCAGTCATGGTGATTTGTCCTGTCGCGGCTGTTCCGCCGGGCACGGTGGCGGGATTGAAAGACAGCATACGAGTGCGGGCGGGCGGACGGTCAGCTTCACGCTCATCGCCGGCAGCGTTCCGGCTTGCGCCGATATATCGGCGGTCGGCGCATCGGTCACCACGTTTGGATTTACCGATATCGGAAAAGTCTGCACGACGAAAATCGCAGATGTGGATCCCGGCTGCACGACCACATTCGCCGGAACGGTAGCGATGGCAGTGTTGCTGCTTTGAAATCTCACAGTGACGCCGGATGGTCCCGCAGCTTCCGCGATCGTGACTGTGCCGTTCGCAGTCGCGCCGCCGACCACGCTGAGAGGCGTCACTGCGAAGCTCTTGATTTGCACCAACACAACGCGCGGAACCTGTTTCGTGAGTTGATCGGCATCACTTACCGTTGCAATTGCGCAAAGACAAAAGACCGTCAATGCCAACCGTGGCGTTTTTGGAGTCCTCCTGTCGCTGTGTTCCCGATCGCGAGGAATCGTTACGTTATGGGGTAGTTGTGAGGTTTTGGTGGAATCAGCCGACTTTCCGCAACGTGAAGATCGCCGCGAACATGACCATCAACGGCAGCGCGATGGTGATGACGACGTTGACGAACCCCTTCTGCGTCGAGAACCGTTGCGCTTCCGCGACCGTGAAGCTCCCCAGGACCACGCACCACAGCTCGAACAGGAGTTGAAAGCCAAGGAAGAGGATGATGATCGAGCAGCCGCCGTGTGAGAGGAAGTCGATGACGACCTTGCGCACGTTGATCTCGGGTACGATCGGTGAGCGGGTTGCCAGGATGACGAGCGGAACACGGTAGATGGGAGACCAGATGACCGGCACCATCGCCCACGCGAGGCCCGCGCGAACGTCACCGACCGTTCCCGTTCCGCCCATCATCCGGCCGATCGGCGTCGCGATCCACGAAAGGATGTAGAGGGCGATCACCCATGTCGCCGCCGTCAGGACGATGATGAGAGCGATGATCGCGATGGTCGGAAGGACCTTGATGTTTGGAACAGCGTCCGCCAGGTTCCGCGCGTCGAGCTGATTGGCCGACGCGCAGACAGCCGCCAGGAACACGATTCCCGGAGCCCACCGGTCCGGTTGATCGAGGATCCGCCGCATCGTCTCGCGCGGCCGATAGAGGATGGTAACGAGATCTTTGAGGCGCTCCACCTCACAAATTTACGCGTAAACCGTGCGCGTTGTTATCTCCGCAGAGGAACCAGCGTGCGCAGCCGCGGCTCGCGAAGATACATCGCGATCCAGACCAGGACGCCGAAGACGATCGGGAAATAGAAGGGCTGACCGAGGCGAACGTGCGTCGCGGTGGCGCCGCCGAAATACGCCGTCAACAGGATCGCGCCGAAGATGGACGTCTGCGGAATGGCGTAAAGGATCGTGCAGACGAGCTCCACGATTCCGAGCGGCACGACCAGGCTCTCGGCGTAACCGGCTTCGACGGTGCCCTTGACGTACACCGCCATTCTGGCGACTTTTGCGCCGCCGTCGAAAAGCATGAAGAGGATGATCAAGGTGCTGATGATGCGACCGGTCCACAAAGCTGCTTTTGAGTTCATGCGTTCATCCATTCACGACCGAAAAAATGTTGCCGTCAGGGTCCTTGAACCACGCCACCCTGTTTTTGCCGGCGACGTGGATGTCACCCTTTCGGGTTGTGCCGGGAAAGTCGTAGTGCTCGAACTTGACGCCTTTCGCTTTCAGCGCCTCCACGATTTTCTCGAGTGCGTCGCCCACCCCCCACGTGACCGCCGTTGCTTTGTTGGTGCCGGCGAACTTGGATTCATAGACCATGATCGTCGAATTGCCGCTCTTGTATCCAACCACGCCCTCTTCTTTGGTGGGATCCGGCTTCAGGCCGAGCGTCTGCTCGTAAAACTTTCGCGCGACTTTCAGATCCTTCACGCCTATGGTCGGCATCGCATCGATTTTCGCCAACTCGCTCATACGGTTGCCGCCTTCCCGCCGCTGACCATCCACTGCGTGCCGAAGCGGTCGATGACCATTCCGAACGATTCGACCCAGAACGTTTTGCCAAATGGCATGGTGGCTTTGCCGCCTTTGGACAGGGCGTCGAACACGCGCTTGGCGTCGTCGACCTTTTTGTATCCCAGCGCGACCGCGAAGCCCTTCATGCCGGGATAAGGATTCGTATCCATCCAATCGGATGCCATGACCACGCCGCCGTCGAACTCGAGCCGCGCGTGCAGGATCTTGTTGTCGCTTCCGGGAGGCAATTTATCGAGGACGGGCGATTGCTTGCCGGTCATGGCGTTGAGCTTGCCGCCCAAGGTCTTCTCGTAGAATTTCATCGCTTCGGCGCAGTTTCCGTTGAAAAACAGGTAAGTCTCGGCGTTAGGCATTGGGGTCTCCTCCTTTGAGGTACGCATTCAATACCACTTAGTCCTAAAAAGCAACTATAATGCATTCATGACCAAAGGCTACGGCGACGGTTGCGCGGCCGCCCACGGCCTCAGCCTGGTGGGCGACCGATGGGCGTTGCTGGTCGTCCGGGAGCTGCTGCTCGGCCCGAAGCGCTTCACCGATCTGCGCGCCGGGCTGCCACACATTAGTCCAAACGTGCTCACGCAGCGACTGGAGGAGCTGGAACGCTTCGCGATCATCCGCCGGCGCAGGCTGACGCCGCCGGCTGCAGCGTGGGTCTACGAGCTCACCGAGTGGGGTTCCCAGCTCGAGCCGGTCGTCATCGCGCTTGGCCGCTGGGCGGCGCGATCGCCGTTCCTCCCGGAGGGCCACCTGAACGTCGATTCGCTGATTCTCTCGTTTCGGACGATGTTCAGCCGGCGCGCTGCCCGCGGTTTCAACGCCGTCATCGAGATGAACTTCGGCGACGATCGGTTCCACGCCACCATCAAGCGCGGTCACATGGAGATTGTCCGAGGAAGCGCCACCGGTGCCGACGCGACCATCGAAGCGGACTCCGACACGCTGGCGGAAGTCGTTTACGCGGGACGAAAATTCGCTGATCTGAAAGTCAGCGGAAAGCGCGGCTTCGCAAAGCGATTCGTTGCTCTCTTCCCGCTTCCGGAGCGAGCGCCGGCGAGGGCGTGATCAGATCCACGCGTCGTTCGGCGCGGTCAGCTTGCCGCCAGCGTCGCCGGTGTTCACGGTGCCCGCCGGCTCGATGAGCATGATCCTGCACTCGCCGGCCGCGAACGGTTTGTGTTCCTTTCCGCGCGGGACGACGAACATGTCGCCCGACCGGAGCGTCACGCTGCCATCGCGGAACTCGATGACCATCTCGCCGTCGATGACCATGAATGTCTCATCCGTGTCGGCGTGGCTGTGCCACACGAAGTCGCCCTTCACGCGCGCCAGCTTGAACTGATAGTCGTTCATCTGCGCGATCACCTTGGGCTGGAAGACTTCCGAAAATTTCTTGAACTTGTCGTCGATCGACACGGCCTCATATCGCATTGGTCCTCCCCACGATTGTCACTGCCGCCAGGTCCCCCGTCACATTCAGCGCGGTCGCGAATGTATCGGGGATCGCGTCCACAGCGATCAGAATCCCGATCCCCTCGGCCGGCAGGCCGATCGCCAGGAACAGCGGCGTGAGCATGATGAACGCGCCGCGCGGAACGCCGGGTGCCACGAAGCCCAGGAACAGCGCCGCGAACGCGATCAGCGCGAGCTGACCGACGCCAATCGGAATCCCGTAGAACCATCCGATGAACAGCGCTCCCACGGGCCACGACAGCGGCGCCGCAACGTGAAACATCGAGACCGACAGCGGAAGGACAAAGCCCACGACGTTAGGCGGGAGCCCGAGCTCGCGCTCGGCGCTCTCGACCAGCGAGGGAAGCGATGCGATCGAAGAGCTCGAGCTGAAAGCAATGACCTGCGGCGGAAGCACGGCCCGCGCGAAGCGTCGAATCGGAATTTTCGCGGCCACAGCCACCACCGGATAGAGCAGCAGAATCACAATCACGCACGCGATCGAATATGCCACGATGTAGAAGCCGATCGCTCCAGCCATTGCCACGCCGGCATGCGCTGCCAGCGGCAATACCAGAGCGAAGACGCCCACCGGAGCGGCCAGAATGATCCAGCGCACCAGCGTCAACATCGCGTCGGTCAGCGCCTGAAAAAATCCCACCAGCGTCGCGCGTGCCGGCGCCGGACTGCGCGCGATCGCCAATGCCAGCAATACCGTGAACAGAATGAGCGGAATCATCGCGCCCTGCGCGGCCGCCGCGATCGGATTCGAGGGAAGCAGCGAAACAAGCCACGCCGCGAATGTCTGGGGCTTGCTGGAAGTCATCTCTCCCGCCGCTTCGGCAGCCCCGGTCGGCAACGCGATCGCGGCGTGCTTTGGGAAGAACTGAAATAGCAGAAAGGTCAGCGGCATCACAGCGATGGCAACTACTGCTAACAACATCAAGAACACGAGAAGCGTTCGTCCGCCCAGGCGACCGATCGACCGCACGTCTGTCGCCGAAGCGATGCCGGTGATGAGAAGCGAGACGACCAGGGGGATCACCGTCATCCGGATCGCGTTGACCCACAGCGTGCCGATCGGCGCGATGGAGTCGGCGGCCCGGACCAGGGCGGCATTCCCCGAGGCCGCGATGGCCGTGCCGATGGCGATGGCAACCGCAAGAGTGAGGAGGACGCGGGTCGATTCTTTCATCTACATCATCAAATCGCCGCCGTTGATGTCGAGCGACGCGCCGGTGATATACCCCGCCGCCTCGGAAGCTGCGAAGCAGATGAGGTCAGCCACTTCGAGAGCCGTTCCGAGTCGCGGCACGGGATAACTCGCCGCCAGACGCTCCAGCAGCTCAGGCGAGGCGTTCTCGCGCGTCAGCTCCGTGTCGATCATGCCGGGGCAAATGGCGTTCACGGTGATGCCGTATTGTCCCAACTCTTTCGCGGCGGCGCGCGTCAGGCCGAGAAGCCCGGCCTTCGAGGCCGTGTAGTGCGCGCCGCCGAGGGTGCTGACGGTGCGGCCCGCGGAGGAGGAGACGTTCACGATGCGGCCGTAGCGCTGCTCTTTCATGATCGGGAACACTGCTTTGATGAGGAGAAAGGGCGCGGTCATGTTCACCTCGAGTGCCAGGCGCCACTCATCGGCGGTCAGGTTCGGGAAGCGGGTGGAGCGCGCCAGCGCTGCATTGTTCACGAGGATGTCGACGCGCCCGAAGCGCTCCCGTGTAATACGGACGATCTCGTCAGGAACGCCGGGCGCCGCAATGTCGCCCGGCACTGCCAGTGCGCGCCCGCCGATCGATCGCGCGACGGACTCGGCGCGTTTGCGATCGCGAATGTTGACTGCCACCGACGCGCCGCGCTCGTGCAGTCGGGCTGCTGCGGCGCGGCCGAGTCCGCGCGCTGCGCCGGTGACGATCGCTACACGTCCCTCAAAATCCATTCGTGTGATCTTCTCATGGCACCATTGGTCATGACACGGATGGCTTGGACAGCGCGTGAGCGTCGCATTCTGAGGGGACTTCGAAGTCCGGCGCACATCCAGAGATTTCTCGACGAGCTGCCGTATGACGACAGGGGCGGCGCTGCTTCACCGCGCTCCGTCATGCGCGACGGCAAAGCGCAGTGTTACAGCGGAGTTCTGTTCGCGTGCGCGGCGCTGCGAGAGCTCGGCCATCCGCCGCGACTGGCCTGGATGGACGCGGTCACCGACGATGGCCACTGCATCGCGCTGTACGAGAGCGGCGGCCTGTGGGGCAGCGTCGCAAAGTCGAACTTCACGACTATCCGCTCACGCGAGCCCATCTATCCCTACCTGGCCCTCGGTCTGAGCTACTTCGAAGGCTTTTTCAATCTCTACGGAAAGCGGACCATGCGCGCCTTCACCGTTCCAATCGATCTCGAGAAATTCGAACCGCGCGGATGGCGATTCGATGAAGGACCGATGCTGTACATCGATCGCGCAATCGACACCGCGCCGAGAGCGTGGAAGCTTCCGCGTGGCAGCGTCAGACAAATCAGCCGAGTGAGCCAGCAGTTGCGAAGAGCGGGGCTCCTCGGATCGAACCCAAAAGGTCTGTGGCGGCCCTGACTTTGCATCTGGCAAGGCTCGACTCCGATGCTTCGGCGCGCTGCAACATTCATCCTTCTCACCGCGGCCGTGCCTCTGTTAGGGCAAACGCTCGACGAGATTGCCGGCCTGGTGAATCGCGGGAAGCTGAACGTGGCGGTCAATCTCAAGCAGGGCACGGCCGCAATCACGCCCGAATGGACGGTGCAGGCCGTCGGAGCGCCGAAGGCGATCGTAACCGTCGAAGCGGACGAAGGCCGCGTGCGATGTCTCGATGTCGATGTCACCGATGGCAAGCTGTTGATCGCGGGGAGGGGCCTGCGCCCGGCCTTATGGATCGAGGGAATGCGATTCGAGGATGGAGCGGGAATCGTCAGCGCTCGCTTTCACGGCCGGGGGATCTGGCGGCCGATCGTGGCCATCGTTGGTGCTGTTGCCAGACCCGCGCTGCGCAGGCTCGACTTCCCGACCGACATTCGATCGATCCTGAGCGGTGACATCGTGAAGTCGGAAAAAAGCTCGAATGACTCGAGCTCCGAATTTCTCACGCTGGTCCACGACGTTCACATCGCCAATTCCGAATTCGAAGCCTTCAACGGCTATCCCATCGCGTTCGGCGACCTCCTCGGGCTCGACACGAAGTCCATTCGGCTGGCAATCGACGAAGGGACGTTTACGCCGCCGGCCCGGTTCGAAGTCGACGGCCGCCTCGACGGGGAGATCGAGAATGGGTCGGCTGCCTTTGTCGGAAATCACTGCCGGTTCTCGCACGGACGGCTGCAGCGCGGCAGGTTCCAGGTGGCGCACAATCAGGTCACGGTCTCTGCCGGCGCTCTCGAGCTCGATCTGAGCGACGGACAGTTCCACTGGCCCGGCGGACCGAAGGTCGGCGTGGAATCTCCTTCGCACTTCGTGGTGCGCGATCTCCGCGTCCGGCCCGACGGCAGCTACTCGGGAACGGTCGACGCGGACTTGTTTGGCAAAGTCGGAACGATCGATCGCGGCGGAACGACGGTCGCAGCCAACGACGTCGAGCTGCATACCAAAGGAGCGAAGATCGTCAATGGAAAAGCGACCGGCGACATCAAGCTCGGATTTCAGTACCGACTGAACCACACCCTGGTCGTGCACTATCCGGTCGAAGAGCTCCGCGATCGGAAAGTGCCGCTTCTTTTCCAGGGCGCGTTCGCAGCCGACCTGCATTTTGAGGATGCCGGCAGCGGCGATGCAGGCGTCGTCAACGGAAGGTATCAGTTCACCGTGCCCTGGCCGCCGGTGGAGCAGGCGGCCTTCGAAGTCCTGCGCGCTCGATGGCAACAGGACATTGCGCCCGCGATTCACAAAGTCAATTTCGCGATCGAGCCGCGGCGTTTCGGCCCGTGCGGCCGCGAATGTTTTCTGCTCGATCTGAAAGTGACGGCGCAGAAGACCGCCAGGCTGCAACAGATTTGCGATACGCAAGGCAAAGCCGATGTGGTCATCGATGCCCCGACGCGCAGCCTGCTGCTGCGCAACGTACGCGTCGAGCCGCATTGCCGCGGCCTGCTGGGCGCGATCGTGAACTTCGTGGCGCCGTTTCTAACCAAGAGTTACGGCGACGTCGCCCTGCTGCAAATGCCGAAAGACTTGCCGTTCACGATCGACTCGGTCGGCAGCGGCGCCGACTCGATCTTCATCGCTGGAAAAGTCGAGTGGACCGCGAGTGGTGACACGTCGGGCGGACAGGCGCAGCAGTCCCATCGGCCCTGAGGCGATAGCGGAACGGAATCACTTTGAGGTCGAGCGGCGGCTCGATGCCATCGACGACCCGACGGATCGACGGCACGGCGCGGACCGCGAAGGGATCGAGCGGCGCGGGCTCGAACGTCATCGCCCCCGCCAGGATCGCGGCGCGCGCGTGGGCCTTGGGATCGGGCATCGCGAGATCGGAACGATCATATGTCGCTTGGAATTTCTAGTCGGATCCCGGTGGCGCAGGCAACCGTTCTCGAACGCCATGGTTTCCGTCCACTCCGGCGTTCGGATTTCGAGTGTTCCGGCACGGGCATGGTCGTGAGGGAGTCGCTTTTCGGCGTGGAAAAAGCGTAAAAGCGGCGTGGCTTGAGACCCTTCGCTGCGCTCAGAGTGACGGGCTAATGTGGCGGCGCGGTCGTATCCGCGGGCTTCAGCCCGCGCTCGATGAGCAGCGGATCGACGATCGGATCGCGCCCGCGGAAGGCGCGGTACATGGACGCCGGTTCCATGCTGCCGCCGCGGGAGAGCACCATCTCGCGGAAGCGCTGGCCGTTTTCGCGCGACATCCCGCCGTTCTCCTTGAACCAGTAGAACGCGTCGTCGTCGATCAACTCACTCCACAGATATGCGTAATAGCCGGCGGCGTAGCCGCCACCCCAGATGTGCGAGAAGTAGGTGGTGTGATAGCGCGGCGGAATCAGCGACATTGCGATGTTGAATCGCCGCAGCGCTTCCGGCTCGAATGCGTTGACATCCTGCAAACCGGTGTTGGGTGGCAGGGTGTGCCACGCCATGTCGAGCAGGGCGGCCTCGAGGTATTCGCCAAGGGCATAGCCCTGGTTGAACTTCTGGGAGTCCTTGATTTTTTTCACGAGCGACTGCGGCATCGGCGCGCCGGTTTTGTAGTGCTTGGCGTAGTGCGCGAACGCTTCCGGCTCGAGGGCCCAATGCTCATTGAATTGCGACGGAAATTCGACGAAGTCGCGCGGCACGCTCGTGCCGGTGAGCAGCGGATATTTCACGTTCGAGAACATTCCGTGCAGCGCGTGGCCGAATTCGTGGAACATGGTCGTCACGTCGGTAAAGCTGATCAGCGCCGGCTGCCCGGCGGCCGGCTTGGTGAAGTTTGCGACGTTGAAGACGACCGGCTTGAGGCCTAACAGCGATGACTGATCGACGAAGGTGTCCATCCACGCCCCGCCGCTCTTGTTCGACCGCGAGTAGTAGTCGGCGTACCAGATCGCCAGCGGCTGCCCGTCGGCGTCGATCACATCGAACACGCGGACATCGGGGTTGTAGACCGGAAGATCGTGGCGTTCCTTGAACGTCAGTCCGTAGAGTTTGTTGGCGGCGTGGAAGACGCCATCCTGCAGCACGCGATTGAGCTCGAAATACTGTTTGGCCTGCGCCTCGTCCATGGAGTACTGCTTCTTGCGCAACTGTTCGGCGTAGTACTGCCAGTCCCACGGCTGGAGCTTGAATCCGGCCAGCTTCTGCATGGCGGCGGCCTGCTCGCGCGCCTTCAACGTGATTGCAGGAACCATGTCGTTCATCAGCTTGATTGCGATTTCGGGAGTCTTGGCCATCTGATCGTCGAGGACATAGGCGGCATACGTTGAAAAACCGAGGAGCTTGGCTTTCTGCGCGCGCAACTGGGCCAGCCGCTCGATGATGGCCTTGTTGTCGTTCGGCCCACCATGATTACCGCGCGCCGATGAGGCCTTGAAGATCTTTTCTCGAAGTGCGCGATTCTTGAGGAACGTCAGCGCCGGCTGCTGTGTCGTGTTCTGCAGCGTGATGACGTACTTGCCCGCCATCTTTTTGTCCCTGGCTGCCTGCGCCGCGGCCGCGATGTCGCTCTCGCTCATGCCGGCGAGATCTGCCTTCTTGTCGACGACAATCGCCGAATCCTTCGTATCCGCGAGGACGTGCTGACGATATTGCGTCGACAGCGTCGACTCTTCCTGGTTCAGCGCCTTGAGCGTGGTTTTGTCGGCGTCGGAAAGCTGTGCGCCCGCCCGAATGAAATTACGGTAGTAGCGCTCGACCAGCCATTTCGATTCAGCATCGAGGTTGAGCGCGTCGCGCTGATCGTAAATGGCCTTCACGCGCGCAAAGAGTTTCGGATTCAGATAGATCGTGTCGGAGTAGGCCGACAGCTTCGGCGACTCCTCGGCCTCGACCTTCTGCATCGTGTCGTTGGTGTTCGACTGCGCAAGATTGAAGAAAATCTTGGCGGCGCGGGTCAGCAGATCGCCGCTCTTCTCCATCGCCACGATGGTGTTGTCGAACGTCGGTGGATCGGGATTGTTGGCAATGACGTCGGCTTCTGCGAGGCCGCGCTTCATCCCTTCTTCGATCGCGGGCTGATAATCGGCGTCCTTGATTTTGTCGAATGGAGGCGCCTGAAACGGCAGCGGGCTCGGGTTGAAAAGCGGATTCGTTTGCGCGACCGCGGAGGCCGCCACGAAGCTGAGGACGAGCGTCAGTCTTTTCATACGGTTGCCAAACGCAATGTCCGTTCCGATGTAATCCCGCTTTCCTGCGTGATACGATTTGCGCCCCATTCGAAGGAGCGTTTTATGCACGGTGCTCGTGCTGCACGCACGGTTGCCTTACTCGGTTTTTTCGTTGTCTTCTCGGCATCAGCTCGCGAAATCGATTCCCGCGGTACTTATAACGGCTTCTTCCAGAGCAGGCAGCATCCCGGTCTGTGGGGCTTGATGACCTTCAAGATCGGCGATGTGAATAACCATCGCGCCATGGGGATGGTGACGATGCTCATCGGCGGCGCGGTGGAAGTCCCATTTCCGGTCGACCTCACGGTATCCACGAGCGGAGAGTTCACCGGCAACGGCCGAGGACCAGGCGGCAAGGTCCAGTTCCACGGCCAGATCATGTTTCTCGACGGCGGGGCGGCGGTCGCAGATGCGACATATTTCCTGATGCCCTCTGAAGTTCAACCGCCGGAGCCAGACCGCGGCACGGCGACCGTGATCCGCAACTTCGTGGTCGGCCCCGATCGGCAATTGCCGCTCATCGGCGGGATTTGGGATGGCCTCGCCACCAGCTCGATCGACGGCAGTCAGTCCACCTTCCACCTCGATGTGACACAGACATGCACGGAAGGCCGGCCCGGGACCATGTTTTTTGGCAAGGAAGTGATCGATCCGAACATGCCGTTCATTTTTCAGGGCTCGATCAATGGCGATGGCAGATTCGTGGTCGCCGGCTGGAGCTTCACTAACGATCGCTTCATCGTGATCGGCAGTTACCAGCAGCCGCCGGATCCCGGCAAGCCCGCCACCGCCATGGCGAATTACACGCTGATGTTCGGCAACGGCTTCACCGATCGCGGCACGTTCGACATGATGCAGCGGGGTATTCCGCCCGATCCGTGCAAGCCTATTTCGGGGCAGTAGACGCGGTTTTTCCCTGCAGCGAATCGAGCAGCGTCTGCAGCTTCGCGCGGGCGTCGCTCTGATCCTGCAGATTGCCGCCCAGGAGACGGGCGATTTGCTGAAGGGCAGAGACGACGTCCGGCGATGCGTCGGACGTCGAGATCCCGCCCGTCGATTGCTTTCGCCGTTCCATGGCTGCCGCTTGTTCCGCGGTGCGTTTCTCCATCTCGCCGGGAAGTGAGAGGAGCGCTTCGTCGACGGTGCTCTTCAAGAATCCGCGGTTGAGATCTTTCGCGTTCAGGACCTCGCGAATTTTGAGGAGGCGCTGAACCGCCGGGAAGTGCGGACTGGTCGGATCATCCATGAGCCTGGCCTGAAGCAGGGCGACGTCGGCGACGGCGTGCTTATCGCCGCTCTCCACGCCCAGCTCCACCATGGCCTTGACGTTCTTTCCGATCTCCGGCAGCGGGACGCCGTGCGCGTCGCCGGGATTCACCCACACGTTCACCGGAATATCGTGATGCGTCACTTTGCCGTCGAATCCGGTCGAGTCGACGATGACGTTGCGGATGAAGACGCGATTGTTTCTCGAAACGAGGCTCTGTTTTGTCGGGATGGAGACCTCGAGTCGATAGGCATTGGCAGCGGTGAGCGTCACTTCGCGCAGCTCCTTCTCGGTCTGCACGCGCTCGATCGCTTTCTGATCCTTCACGCGTGACGCTTCTTCGCGTTGCAGCGACGCCCAGCGGAACGTCTCATCGGACCGTTTCTCGCGAAGCATCTCCAGATCGGCATCGACGATCGCGTTCATGACCTGCCGGCTTTCGCGGAGATTGTCGGCAAGCTGTGCGATCCGGCCGATGGTGCGGAAGTCGGCGGCGACCTGATCGATTTTTTCGTCGGGTGAGGCGATCGCCGCAGCAAGAACCAGTGCACTCAAAATCATCACTCTGCTCCTTGTGAGGCGGCGATTTTACCGGGTTGCTGGGTTGCTAGGTTACTCGGTTGCTCGGTGCCCACCCAGCAACTCAGCAACCCAGCAACCCCAGGAACCCTCCGTTCACCGGTTCTTCGCCTCCATTTACCGATCCATACGAGACTTCCCGACAAGCGGGCCGTATCGTTCTGGCCATGGAAGAACGCATCAATCAACCGCTTCCCCTTCCCGCCACCAAGCTCATCGTGGGGATCTTTTTCACGATCCTGGGCGTCCTCTGGACGGCCGACAACCTCACGCTGCTGCGCGCCGACGATTACCTGCGTTTCTGGCCCACGGTATTGCTGCTGGTCGGCTTGACCAAACTGGCGGATCCGAAACGCCGCGTTTTCGGCATGATCCTCACCGTCGTCGGCGCCTCGCTGCTCGCTTACACCGCCGGCTGGCTGCGATTCACGATCTTCGATTTCTGGCCCGTGATCCTGATTCTGGTGGGGGCGGCAATCGTGATTCGAGCGCTTGGATTTCGACTTCCGACTTCGACGATAGGCGATTCCGATCAGATCTGGGCGGTTCTCAACCAACGCAAGGTTCGAGACACTGCCCGCGACTACAACGGCGGCTCAATCTTCGCGTTCATGGGGGGATGCGAGCTCGATCTGACGGAGGCCGAAATCATTCACAGTCCGGCGATCATCGACACTTTCGCGATGTGGGGCGGCATCGAGATTTACGTTCCCGAAAATTGGGAAGTGGTCGGCGAAGTCGTTCCTTTCATGGCCGGATTCGAAATGAAAACGGGGGCGGGCACGCCGGAGCGCCGCCTCATCGTGCGCGGCGCGACGGTCATGGGCGGCATCGAAGTCAAGCGGAGAGCAGCATGAACCGAAAAATCGACAAAGGTGCTTTGCTCAATGGCTTGATGCTGATCGCAATCGGCTTGCTGTTTCTGCTCGATCGCCTTCGCATCGAGGATTTCGGCGATTTGATGCGGATGTACTGGCCCTGCATCATCATTCTTTTCGGGATATCGCACTTATTGCGCTTCGAAACGGTCTGGTCGGGCGTGTGGCTCGTCACGGTCGGGGTATGGCTGCAGATGGCGCACCTGCACCTCTTCGGTCTGACCTTCAAGAACTCGTGGCCGCTTTTCCTCATCGCGATCGGCTCGGGAATCACGTTGCGTGCTCTCCTGGCTGCTCCGAAGGAGAATCGCAGTGCGGAATAGACGTTCCGCCAGACGATCGGAGCGCGTCGTCTTCGGACTCCTGGTCCTCGGCGCCGGCGTGATCTTCTGGCTCGACCAGATCGGCCGCATCAACGCACGCGACCTCCTGATCTGGTGGCCGTTAGGCGCGATCGCGATGGGCATCGGCCATCTTTTCGACCGTCGCTGGGTGGGAGCCGCGATCTGGTTCCTCATTGGGACCTATTTTCTGCTTCCGGCTCTCGGCGTGGGTCACGTGCAATTCTGGCGGATCGTCGGGCTGTGGCCGCTGCTGATCAGCGTCGGCGGCGTCACGCTGGTCATGCAGGCGCTGCAGCGCAGTCCCACCGACTCATTCCACGTCATCGCCGTGATGGCCGGAAACAATCCGCACATCGGGTCGCAGCGTTTCAGTCGAGGCGAGGCCGTGGCCGTGATGGGCGGATGTGAGATCGATCTCAGCTCCGCCAAGATCGTGGACGAAGCGGTCATCGACGTGCTGGCGTTCTGGGGCGGCATCGAAATCCGCGTTCCGCGCGGGTGGCAAGTGGTCGCGCACGTCGCGCCGATCCTGGGCGGCTACGAGGACAAGACCGAGCCGGCGCCCGCGAATGCGCCGCGCCTGGTCGTGCGTGGAAGCGCCATCATGGGTGGCATCGAAGTGCGCCATCCGAAAGAGAGCGCCGCTTGACCTTCGATCGCGCCAGGGTCGGCGCATACGCCGTCGGCGCGTGGACCGCCGTCGCGATGCTGCTTTCCGTCGCTCTCATCACGCGTCCCGAGGTTTCGCTCGGTAAGGCGATCGTGGCGGCCTTTCCGCCTTCGCTGTTGTTAGGCGTGATCGCCCTGGCCGCCCGCTATCCCTGCCGCGCGATGCCGCTGCGCAGGACGCCGTTCTGGCGCGTTCTGACGACACACGTGGGGACGGCGGCGGCCGCTGCGGGACTGTGGGTGGTGGCGTGGAAAGCGTCGCCGAGCTTGATCACGCCAAACGTGCCGCTGATCTTCGGCGTTGGCGTCGTGATCTACGACAGCGCTGTCACGGTGCACTATCTGACACTCGAGCTGGAAGCATCGCGAATCGCGGAAGAGGCTGCCCTTCGATATCAGGTCCTGGCGCGTGAAGCCGAGCTCAAGGCGTTCAAGGCACAGGTCGATCCGCACTTTCTGTTCAACAGCTTGAACGCGGTGGCCGCGCTGTGCGGGTCGCGACCTGGCGATGCCCGGGAAATGGCGCAACTGATGGCTGACTTTTTCCGCCTCACGCTACGGCTTTCGTCGCGCGAGCGGATCAGCCTGGCCGAGGAGATCGATCTGGTGTCGCGGTATCTGGCCATCGAAAGGGTCCGGTTCGGTGCACGGCTTGCGACGCATATAGATATGGATACGTCGGCGCGGGCATTCCTCGTTCCGCCGCTCCTGCTGCAACCTCTCGTTGAAAACGCAGTCCGCCACGGGATCGCATCGGTCGTCGATGGCGGGACCATCGAGATTGCGGCGAATGCCAATGACGGCATTCTGCGGATCCGCATCGAGAATCCCGCCGACCCCGACCGCCCGCAACCGCGCGGTGAAAGCATCGGTCTGCAAAACGCGCGCGGCCGGCTGGCCGCGATCTCGAATGGCCGCGCCGCGCTTCGAACCGAAGAGGCGGACGGGAAATATCGCGTGGAGATCGAGCTGCCGGCATGATCCGGACAATCATTGTTGACGACGAGCCGCTCGCCCGCGACGTCCTTCGCGAGTACCTCGACGCGGACGAGGACTTCGAGATCGTCGCCGAGTGCGCCAATGGCTTCGAAGCCGTCCGCGCGGTCTCCGAGCACGATCCTGAGGTCCTCTTCCTCGACATTCAAATGCCGAAGCTCGACGGCTTCGAAGTGCTCGAGCTTCTCGATCGCTCACCGGTGGTCGTATTTGTCACGGCCTACGATGACTACGCCCTCCGCGCGTTCGAAGTGCACGCGCTCGACTATCTGTTGAAGCCGTTCTCGGAGGAGCGGTTTCGAGCGGTGACGCAGCGGATCAAGATGCATAAGGACGGGCTGAAGCCCGCCCCACATCAGCTGGCCGCGACGCTCCGCGCGAAACCCCTGCAGCGAATCGTCGTACGAGGCGAGGATGGAACGATTCAGGTGATTCCTGCGGCCCGTGTCGATTATGTCGAAGCGGATGACGATGCCATCGTGATCGCGACCGGTGGAACGAAGATCCGCAAGCAGCAGTCGATCGGCGATCTGGCAGGCGAGCTCGACCCCGATCGCTTCGTCCGCGTGCATCGCTCGTATCTGCTGAACATTGAGCGCGTCGACAAGATCGAGTTGTACGCCAAGGACAGCCGGGTCGCGATTCTTCGGGACGGAACCCGTCTGCCGGTCAGCCGCAGCGGTTATGCCCGCCTGCGGGAGCTGCTATGAAAGCACCGGTCGTCATCTTCTGGCGGGGGCGCTCGGCATCACGGCGCTCGTTTTTGTTGAAGTCGTCATTTGTCTGATTCCGCTGCGGCGAGGGGAGAGTTGGGCGCTATGGGCCGCCACAATTCCTCTCTTTGTGCTGGGCATCCCGATCTTCATCGTGGACGCGATCTTCGTTCCGGCGCGAACGCGCTTTGCCACGCTCGCGCCTCAGGGCATCGGCGATCTCTTCGCGATCATTCTCCTGGCGTATCTGTTTTGGCGAAAGTCGTAAGATTACGAGCCGTTCGGCGGCCCCCGCGGCGCATTGACCGTGGGTACTGCCCATCCGGCGACTGCCGGGTGCGGTTCGAACACAAAGAAACCACAATGCTGACGGAGGAGTCATGGCAAAAGCCCGTTTGATCATCCTTGCTCTTTTCGCGGCGGCGCCGCTTTTCGCACAATCTCACGACAAAGACTTCGACTATCTCCTCGGCGATTGGGAATTCACCGCCGATAGCCAGCAGTACGGAAAGTTTCGCGGCTACTGCAGCGCGGTGCGCGTGGGCGACAACGGACCGATTCTCGACGAGTATCGCGCCGTCGCCGATGACGGCCAGAACTACGTGACGCGGACATTGCGGGCTTACAACGGACGTCAGAAACAGTGGGACCTTGTATCGACGGACGCAGCGTCGGGTCTGCAGAACGTCGGCACGGGACATCGTGAAGGCGAGGAGATGCGGATCGAGCAGAAGTTCGGCGTGGGCTCGGACACGCCGTCGATCTGGCGGATCCGTTACTACAACATTCAACCCGATCGCTTTTCCTGGGTCGCCGACCGCTCTTCCGATAACGGGAAGACATGGGTCAAGGACTTTCAAAAGATCGAAGCCCGGCGCATCGGCCCGGCGCACGACGCCACGCAGCTCACCAAGCCCACGAAAAAAGCACGATGACGGTGTCGAAAATATCGACGTCGGTTCGTCGTTATAGATAGATGATGGAAGCCATCGCACTCGAGCAAGACCGCCGGATTGCGGAAACCGTCGAGCGTGAGCGGGGACGGCTCCGCAACTTCATTCGAAGGCGCGTTCCCGATCCCGGCGATGCCGAAGATATCCTGCAGGATGTCTTCTACGAGCTGGTGGAGGCGTCGCGCCTCATGCAGCCGCTGGAACAGGTGACGGCGTGGCTGTATCGCGTCGCCACCAATCGGATCATCGATCTTTTTCGCAAGAAGAAACCATTAACGTTAACGAACGAAGAGTGGTTGACGCTCGACGATCTGCTGCCTTCACCGGACGAGGGGCCGGAAGCGGTGTACGCTCGAAGCGTCCTGCTCGACGAAATCGACGCCGCGCTCGACGAGCTCCCTGAAGAGCAGCGGGAAGCGTTTGTGGCGCACGAGCTGCGGGGCCGCAGCTTCAAGGAGATCTCCGAGGAAACCGGCGTCAGCGTCAACACGTTGTTGTCCCGCAAGCACTATGCGGTCCTGCATCTGCGCAAGCGATTGCAGCAGATTTACAAGGAGTTTTCAAAATGAGAATCGCGAGATACGCGGTCATCGCGCTGCTGTTCGTCGCGGTTGCGAGTTTCGTTGTCATGCAACTATGGAACTGGATCCTCCCCTCGGCTACCGGCTGGCATGCCATCACGTACTGGCAGGCGCTAGGCTTACTTATTCTGAGCAAGATTCTGTTCGGATTCGGATTTCACAGTGGGTGGGGACGGTCGCACTGGCGTCGTCGGATGATGGAACGGTGGGAGCACATGACCCCCGAAGAACGCGAAAAGTTTCGCGAAGGAATGCGAGGTCGCTGCGGAGAGTTTGGAACTCGAACGGCGGAGTCCAAGGTCTAAAACCAAAGCCCTCTACGCCGCGTAGATTTCCTGTTGTCATACCGTAACGTCGACCCGCCTTCGCGGGTTGTAATCTTTCGAGGCTTATGAAGAAACGAATGTTTTTCATGCTCCTGGCGGTGTTCGGGTTCATCGTGCTCATCGGTGGGTTCAAGTTTTTCCAGATCAAGGCCGCCATGGCGCAGGGAGCGAACTACCAGCCCCCTCCCGAGGCCGTGACGACCATCGTCGTCAAGCAAGAGGATTGGAATGCGACGCTGAACGCAATCGGCAGCGTTGCCGCGGTCAACGGTGTCACCGTCAGCGCCGATCTGCCCGGACTCGTTTCAGAGATCGCCTTCGCGTCCGGTCAGTCGGTGAACAAGGGTGATGTTCTGGTCCGGCTCGATACCAAGCAGGAGCGTGCGCAGCTCGTGGCCGCGCAATCGCAGCGGGACCTTTCGAAACTGGCACTCGACCGCACGCAGGGACTCTTTGCGAAAGGAATCTCGGCCCAGCAGGCTCTGGATGAGGCCGCCGCAGAACACAAGCAGGCCGAGGCTCGGGTTGGCGAGATCGCCGCGACGGTCGAGCGCAAGACCATTCGCGCTCCGTTTTCCGGCGTCCTCGGCATCCGCCTCATCAACCTCGGACAGTATCTCGCCGGCGGAGCGCCGATCGTGTCATTGCAGTCGCTGCGTCCTGCCTATGTGAACTTCAATGTGCCGCAGCAGGAAATGGCCTCCGTCAGAGTCGGCGCTTCGGTCGAAGTGACATCCGATGCGCTCGGAAAACCTGAGACCGGACGGATCTCGGCATTCGACTCCGTCATCGACGAGGCCACGCGCAATGCGCGCGTGCAGGCGACTTTCGACAACGCAGACGGCAAGCTGCGTCCCGGGATGTTCGTACAGGCGCAGCTCGCGCACGGCACGAAGCTGGCCGTCATTCCGCTTCCCGCTTCGGCGATCAGCTACGCGCCGTTCGGCGATTCGATCTTCATCGTCGAGGATGTGAAGGGTCCCAAGGGAAGTTATCGCGGCGTTCGACAGCAATTCGTGAAGCTCGGTCCATCGCGCGGCGATCAGGTCACAGTCCTCACCGGCCTCAAGCCGGGCGAAGAGGTCGTGACGTCGGGAGTCTTCAAGCTGCGCCCGGGCGCGGCGGTGACAGTGAACAACTCAGTGCAGCCGGGGAACAACCCGAAACCGAATCCGGAGAACAGTTGAGGTTACGCGGTCTCGAGGTTGCGCGGTCTCGCGGTGAGACCACAACCACGAGACCCCGCAACCGCGAGACTTCGCAACCATGAAACTGACAGACCTCTTCATCAAACGCCCCGTCCTCGCGATCGTGGTCAATCTGGTGATTCTCATCGCCGGATTGCAGTCGATCCGCTCGCTGAGCGTGCGGCAGTATCCGCGCAGCGACCTGGCGAACGTCGTGGTCACCACGGTCTACGTGGGCGCGAACGCGGACCTGGTGCGAGGATTCATCACCGAGCCGCTCGAGCGATCGATCGCGGGGGCGGACGGCATCGACTTTCTCGAGTCGTCGAGCTCGCAGGGTGTCAGCACGATCACGGTGCATCTGAAGCTGAACTTCGACACCAACGCGGCGCTCACCCAGATCCAGTCGAAGGTCGCCCAGGTGCGCAACACGCTTCCGCCGGAAGCGGAGGCGCCCATCATTGACCTGCAGACCAGCGACTCGTCCGGTGTGGCGGCGGCGTATCTTGGATTCTCTTCAAAGGACCTCGATCAAAACCAGATCACGGACTACATCGTGCGCGTCATTCAGCCGAAGCTGAGCGCCATCAGCGGCGTGCAGCGCGCGCAGATCTTCGGCGACCGCACTTTCGCGATGCGCGTATGGCTGAAGCCGGAAAAGATGGCCGCGCTCGGCATTGCGCCATCGGCCGTTCGCGACGCTCTCTCCCAGAACAACTATCTGTCGGCCCTCGGTCGAACGCGGGGCACGATGACGTCCATCAACCTGGTCGCGAATACGAATCTGCAGACCACCAGTGAGTTCAAGCAGCTGGTCGTGAAAGAGGTCAACGGCACGGTTGTCCGTCTCGGCGACATCGCCGACGTGCAGCTCGGCGCCGAGACCTACGACCAGGAAGTCCGATTCAACGGCGAGACGGCCGTCTTCATCGGCATCTACACCCTGCCGACCGCCAACACGCTCGACGTGATGAAGAACGTCCGCGCCACCATCCCCGAGATTCAGGCGAATTTGCCGGCCGGGATGAAGGTGGGCGTGCCGTATGACTCGTCCGAGTACATCCAGAGCGCGATCGATGAGGTTCTGAAGACTCTCGGTGAGACGCTGATCATCGTCATCATCGTCATCTTCCTCTTCCTGGGGTCCGTTCGCGGATTGATCATCCCGGTGGTCGCGATTCCGATCTCGCTCATCGGCGCGGTCATGCTGATGCTGGCGTTCGGATTCACGATCAACCTGCTGACGCTGCTGGCCATCGTGCTCTCGGTCGGCCTGGTCGTCGACGATGCCATCGTCATGGTCGAGAACATCGAGCGTCATCTCCACATGGGCAAGAAGCCGCTCCAGGCGGCGCTCGACGCCGCGCGCGAGCTGGTCACGCCGATCATCGCAATGACCATCACGCTGGCGGCGGTTTACACGCCGGTGGCGTTGCAGGGCGGCCTTACCGGCTCGCTCTTCCGCGAATTCGCATTCACCCTCGCGGGCGCGGTGCTGATCTCCGGCTTCGTGGCGCTGACGCTGTCGCCGATGATGGGATCGAAGCTGCTCCGCGCCGGCGATACCGAAAAAGGCTTCGCAGGGTGGATCAACAACAGATTCGACGCCTTCCGCGAGCGCTACATGCGGCTCCTGTCCGGCACGCTGAATTACCGGCCGGTGGTCTTCACGCTGTGGGTGATCGTGGTGCTACTGATCTTCCCCTTCTACCTGTTCTCGCAGAAGGAGCTTGCACCGCGCGAGGATCAGAACTTTTTCTTCGGTGTCATTCAGGCGGCGCCCAACTCGACCATCGATCAGACCAAGCTGTTCGCCAATGAAGTGGAGAAAGTCTACCGGTCGATCCCCGAGAAGAAGGCCACCTTCCAGGTCGTCTTGCCGACCGGCGGATTCGGTGGCATGGCGGCGGTTCCGTTCTCACAGCGGCACCGGACCACCCAGGAATTGATGATGGAGGCGTCCGCGAAGTCGGCCAAGATTCCCGGCGTTCGCGTCATTCAGCTTCTGCCGCCGCCGCTGCCGGGCAATCAGGGATTCCCGGTCGACGTCGCGCTCGTCTCGACGCTGGAGTCCCAGCGTCTGGCGGAGTTTGCGAATCAGATCGTGCAGAAGGCGTTCACGAGCGGCAAGTTCATGTTCGCCGACACCGACCTGAAATTCGACCAGCCTCAGGCGCGGGTGGTCTTCAATCGCGACAAGTTGCGATCGGAGGGCGTCGACCTGGGGCAGGCCGGCCGCGACCTGTCGGTTCTGCTGGGTGGAAACTACGTCAACCGTTTCAGCATTCAGGGCCGTAGCTACAAAGTCATTCCCCTGGTGGAGCGCGCCGACCGTCTGACCGCCGATCAATTGACGCAGATGTACGTCAGCGGCGCGAACGGCAAGCTCGTTCCACTGTCGACATTCGCAACCATTCAGACTTCCACGGAGCCGCGCGACCTGAAACGATTCCAGCAGCTCAACGCCGTGCGCATCCAGGGCGCGATTCCGCCTAACGTGTCGCTCGACTCGGCACTCAAGTTCATCGAGGACGAAGCGGCGAGGACGCTGCCGCGCGGAGTCACGATCGACTACGCCGGCGAGTCGCGTCAGCTCCGCAAGGAAGGGACGAAGTTCCTGGGCGTCTTCCTGCTGTCGGCAATCCTGATCTATCTCGTGCTGGCGGCGCAGTTCGAGAGCTTCCGCGATCCGTTCATCATTCTCATCGGCTCCGTTCCGCTGGCACTCTCGGGATCGCTGCTCTTCTCGTTCCTCGGCCTGACGTCGATCAACATCTACAGCCAGGTCGGGCTCATCACGCTGGTGGGACTGGTGTCGAGAAACGGCATTCTGATCGTGCAGTTCGCGAACCATCTGCAGGAGCAGGGTCGCGACAAATTGCACGCAGTGCTGGAAGCTGCCGGAACGCGACTGCGTCCGATCATGATGACGACGGCCGCGACGGTGATGGGCCATCTGCCGCTGGTGTTCGCGCGTGGGCCGGGAGCCGGCGCGCGCAACAGCATCGGCATCATGCTGGTCACGGGCATGATCATCGGATCGGCGTTCACGCTGTTCGTCGTACCGTCGATCTACGTGCTGGTCGCGCGGACGCATCGGCGCATCGAAGAGCCGGAAGTCGCGGGCGAGCTCGAGCCGGTCACGGCGTAGCGCTTAGATCGTGTTCGCTTCCGAGCGTCCAGTAAACCATTCAGTCTCACTTGACGCCATCGCGAAGCTCCGCGACGTGGATAGCCTTTACCACGGTGCTACCTAGGACGATTGTGCTGTCCGTATACGTCAGCGCTCCGAGTCCAAGATTCGACCGTGCGGGATCGAGATTGGACCTCAGCTCTTGAACGTGAACAGCTTTCACATTGATGCCGCTAGGCAAGGGATCAGTAAACGTGGCGCCGGAGAGGCCCGCGGTCGTACGGACGGCGTTAACAGCCGTTCGAAGCTCGTCGATGTGCGCTGCTTGAATAACCGTGCTTTGCGGTACAAGCGGGTCGTCAGTGAAGACAACCGTAGTAGCGAGGTCCGGGCTGCTGTAAGAGCCCGGATTGTTGGCCGGATCGAGAGCCCTCACCCGGTACAGGTACGCTGTATTGGGTGACGCGGTCGTGTCCTGGAAACTCGTAGAGGTGGTTGTGTTGTTAACTACCCCGTAGCCACCGGAGTCGCGTCTCGAGATCTCATAATGGTCGGCGCCTTGCACTGGAGACCAAGTCACATTGACGCTATTGCTGGTTGCTGCCGTCGCCACGACGTTCGAGGGAGCTGCTAAGTTGATCGGCGCGCCGGCATTGTAGACAAAGAGTGCGAAATCCTGCTCGAAGCAGTCGGAGTTCGGGTTGCCAGGACAATTTGTGTCTGGGATTGTAGAAGCAGTGATCTGTCTCGCCCTAACTACAACTGTAAACTGAGTCATGCCTGCGAGACGCGGATAAAAGAGAGCCATTTCGACGTTGTTCTTCCAATCGGGGTTGCCGGAAGAGCAAGGATAAGGAATTGATTCTTCTCCGCGATTCAGATCCTGATCGGGATTTGTATCGAACACTTTCAGATTGTTTCCAAAGTAGGTTTGACAATTTGTCGAATCACCGAAGTTTACAAAGAGGTCGAGGTCGTTCTGGATCAGCGTAGGGACGTTTCCCGAGCCAGCCGGCGCTGGGGCGTCAGTCCACGTCAGAACTATCTTGACCGGCTGATTCGTATCGCTGACAGGATACGTTGCGCTCCACACTCGCCCCGGCGCTGTGAAGGTGCGCGAAGGCGACTGGTCAACATACTGCCGCGCGGGTGTGTGGCTGACGATGTCAGCGAGACTGATTCGGCCAAACCCCTGAACGGCATTGGGGCGCTCTCCGATTGTTGGCTGAGGGTTCGCCGTGCTCGTTTTGTCGATTCCAGTGCGCATTGATCGTGAGCCCGCAACGAGCATAGCCTTCAAGAGGGCCGGGCTTGCCGCTGCTGGATTTGGAGGCCCGCCGATTGCCGCGGCGTACACACGGCTGGCGATCAGCGCGGCCCCAGCAGCCACTGGAGCGGCGAAGCTTGTTCCCGAGCCGATCCAGTAATCGGGATCGTAGTTCGGCGGGTTGCCGCCGTAGCCAAAGCAGTCATAATTCAGTCCTGGCAGTTGGGGGCTGAGATCAGTCGCTCTCGCCGATACGATCTGCGATGCCGGCGCGAATAGGTCGGGCTTATTGTAGGTGTCCCAAGGATGCCCGCTGGTTTGCACCAGTGTTCCGTATTTACTGTCGACCATGATATTCCTGAAGGAGTTTGCGTCGACTAAAGGAACGAAACAGTCCCTCCACTCGGACAAATCACGCACGTTCTCAGCGCCACCGACCGCGATAACGTTCTTTGCCGTTGCCGGCGGAACCAATGGAGTCAGTGGTTGGTTTCCTGCATCTCTATCTTGATGTCGATTTCCGGCGGACACGGTCAATGTGATCGGCGTTAACTGGGAGCCGGTTGCGCTCGAGCTACGAACGGCTAAATCGAAGTCGCGCGACTGCTGCGTGTACATGCCCGTGGCGTTGGGGCCTGTGTATTCATTATGCGAGTGATTCTGGATGTAAACCGATCGCGACGTAGCGTCACTAGCCCAGTTATAGATGTTCAGGAGGATGTCCCGAGCTTAGTTGAAAAGTGAGATGGCGGTTCCTTTCACCGGGTCGTACGATCCGGTTGTGAAAGAGAAAGGAGAACCGCCATGGAGAGAGCCTACCAGAAGAGAAGCGCCGGTAGATCGAGAGCAGGA
>WNEZ01000251.1_pt1 | contig 68468 bp, 65 predicted proteins | sample 5400521 | NCBI WGS metagenome assembly WNEZ01 (sample SAMN13153339, study PRJNA577476) | soil metagenome | isolation source: 120 cm saprolite under Douglas fir tree site 2 hole 1 replicate 1 | place: USA:California | collected 2015-04-18
GTTGCTCTGCCGCTCGCATAATCAGTATACCGCCGAGCGGATGTACGGCCGCGATTTCATGCAACGGGCGCGCACGTCGCGCGATCCGCCACCGACTTTGCCAGGCATGTCGGGCTGAGCCTTCCCTTCCGGCGGGCATCGCACACGGGCGAGCGAGCGAGTTCCCCCCCTTGGAGGCGCCGGTCGTTAGAAGTGAAACTGGATGTTTCCTTCGGTCAGGGTTCCTTGCGCCGACTGGCCCGAGGACAGGACGATCGAGAAGAAGTCAGTGTTGCCGGGCTCTCCGTTGTCCTGCACCCGGACCGTGAAGGTCACCGCGGTGCCTCCGACGTGGCCCTTTCCAGAGAGGACCACCTCGTTCGAGCCGTTCTGCTGGAAGGTGTCGATGCTGTCGGAGACCATGTCGAACCCGTTGCCGTTGTCGCGGTAGCGGATTTGACCGTCGGGCAGGCTGGTGCCGAAACCGTTGTCCACCTGCAGGTTGAACTGCTCGCGCTTGCCGTCGATCCCTCCGGCGCCGGTCACGCGAACGACGTTGCCGTTTCCCTTGCCGGGCGGTCCGCCGCCGTTGCCGGCGGTGGTCGCGCCGCAGGCGATGGTGTACTGCGTCCCGCCGCGCGCGATGTCCGTCTTCGCATTGGCGCCCGCGGTGAAGGTTTGCCCTCGCAGTCCGGCCAGCACGGCGCCGGGCGCCAGCGGAGCGTGGCCCGCGGGCAACAGCGCGTTGAGCTTGGAGAGCGCGACCTTCACGGTGACGGTGCCTGCCGCGGAGTCGAACATCCCCTCGTCAGCGGCGCCCTGCCGCGTGTAGGTGATCGAGCCATCTCCAATGCGCACCGCTGTGCCGAAGGAGAACGTGGAGGGCTGGGTGGGGTCCGTCGAGGCGCGGAAGTAGAACTGATCGCCGCGGTCCGACCGGGCGAAGGAGTAGTCGCCTGTCGGGCCCAACACCGAGTCCGGCGCGTTGGCCGCGAAGTTCGTCCTCCAGTTCGCGACGCTCGGCAGGGAGGAGAGGTCGGACACCTTCATCCTGGTCACCAGCTTGGGATTCGACGAAGCGGTGCCGGCGAAAGCGTCCTCGCACGACCAGGTCACCGAGACGATGTCGAGAGGATCGTTGGCCGGCACCACGCCGAGCAGGCCGACCTGCACGTCCTGCGCGAAGTCGGTCACCTGAGGACTCGCGGGGGGCTTCACTGCCTTGGGGAGAGACCGCCCTTCGACTGGAGCTGGGACCGTCGTCCCGTTGATGCCCGGTCCGCCGATCTGTCGGGTCACGTACGTGTGGCCGTCGAAGTCGTTGTGGTCGTCGGTATAGGCGATCACCGCCGCTCCGGCGGGATCGAAGGAGACCTGGAAGTAGTCGAGCAGGTTCCGGTTGGCCGAGCCAGTGAGGCCGCCCTCGGAGATGTTGCTCGAATGGATGACGTGGTCCCCTGCCTCGACCTGCCTGAAAGTCGGCGATGCTGCGGTGGCGTTGGCGCTCGTCGCATAGAAGACGCGCCAGTCCGAATTGTCGTCGTTGACCGGGTTCGAGGTGCCGTACCAGACCAGGCCGACTGAGCCTGGCGGCTTCCCCGTCCCGAGGTGCGGCAAGACGCTGGTGACGGTCGAGGGGCCGTTGCTCACCCGGACCGGCAGGCTCCAGGTCTGACCCTTGTCGCTCGAGTGCGCGAGGAAGATGTCGTGGTCGTTGGAATACGCCACGTAGACGGTGCCGTCCGGCGCCACCTTGAGGATGAAGAAGATGTGCGCGACGCCGCCGGGATCGGACGCGGCCTGCGTGCACGTATAGGTGAGCGGCTCTCCTCCCACGACGGACGGGACGCCGGCGCAGACCTTGCCCGTGCTGCCGGCGATGTAGACCGTGCCGTCCCTCTGGTCCACGTCGATGGCGCCGACCTGGCCGATGGCGCCGGCGGTCCGCGCCGGGCCGTAGGTGAGCCCGCCGTCGTTGGAGCGCTGGATCTGCGTCACCGCCGGTTCGACGGTTCGATACAGCAGATACACGGTGTTGGGTCCGTAGAAGGCGATCCACTGGCGGTCGTCGACCGGCGCGCCTCCGGTCACGTTGCCGGCCGGGTTCTTCATGAAGGTGACGCCACGATCCGTCGAGCGCTGAGCGGAGATGTTGGCCAGTGCCAGGCTGGTCGCGGCGAGCGTGGGCGGGTTGTTGTTCGCGCCGGTCGCGGGGTCGGGCAGGCCGACCGCGACGTCGACGTCGCCACCCCCGTCCCCGCCCACCGAGGTCGCCTCGCTGTCGGTGAAGGAATCCGTCTGCCCGCGGTAGATCGGGTTGCGCATGTTCGGATCGTAGGTGGGGCTCGAAGGGTCCAGGTCGAAGTACCAGAGGTCCACGCCGGCCGGGACGCCGCGGATGGCAGTCACGTAGGCGTTGCCGGCGGTGTCGGTCCGGTTGCTCGGCTCGCCGTCGCGGCGGGCAACCGGCGCCTTCAGACGCACGCTCGGACTGAAGGTGATGCCGCCCTGGACGTAGCTGGCGGTGCGGGCCACCGGCTTCAGCTGCACCGACGCGGAGCCCTGGTACTGATCGACCAGCGGAGTCACCGCGAAGTACACTACGTGCACGGTGTAGACGCCGGTCCCGGTCGCCGCCGGATCGATCGCCGACGCCTCGCCGTTCTGGGGAGCGCCGTTGGCAGAGACACCCACCAGCGTACCTGCGTTCGAGTCCTTGTGGATGTAAAGATCGTAGTCGTTCGCCGAGTTGCTCCATGCGATCTTCACCGCGATGACCTTGCCCGTGTAGTCCGCTGGGGCGCCCGAGACGGTGAGCGTGAAGGTGTCGCAATTGACGCCCTCGACGCAGGTCGATTCGTCTACCGATCCAGATCCACTCGCCGTGCCGGCCCAGGAGAGCGCAGGTCCAGTGGCGGTGATCGTCCCCGCGCTGGGGGACGCGGCGCTCGCAATCCGGCCAGGTTGCAGGACGCACAGGGCGAGGACGGCGAGCAGGTGGAATGCAGTCCGCGAGGGACGGCGCGAGAACGTGGGACGAGCCATCTCGATCCTCCAGTGGGGCCGGGTAGCAGCCATCGAAGGCGCGCTTGATTCCACGGAGGCGCGAATTGCTGGCCGCACGGCCAGTCAAGACGTCCAGCCTGAGACAATCGGCTGTATCCGGCAGGGCTTTCCCGAACGCCGGTTCGCTAGGTGCTGAACGTTGTAGCGGTCACGCTTCCAGCGCGAGCATCGTCACCTGGCCGGACTGGGTGCCCGCCGCGAGCGCCAGCTTTTCCTTGGCGAATGCCAGGGCGGTGATCGCCGTGCTGCCCACGGCGTGCGTGGCGAGGACTGCACCGCTCGAGGGGTTCAGGATCTTCACGGTGCCGTCGCCGCAACCCACCGCCAGCGCCTGCTCGCCCAGGAACAGGAGCGACTTGACCCCGCGGCCTCCCACGTTCGGGGCCGCTTGCTTCTGACCGCTCTTCCCCCAGAGCACGACCTGGCCGGAATCGTCGGCCGATGCGAAGGCCTGCCCCTTGGGCGAGGCGGCCAGCGCGGTCACCATGGTGCGATGATGCGCGCCCTCCCCCAGCTTCTGCGGACTCGGCGTGAGCCGGTGGATCTGCACCACGCCCCCGGTCGACCCCACGATCACGGTCGTCCCGTCGTCCGACAGCGCCAGCGCGCTGATGCGGGAGGTCATTCCGCCGATCTGCGACAGGGCCCTCTTGCTGGCCACGTCCACGACCTGCACCTGGCCCTGCTGATGCCCGAAGGCGACCTTCCGGCCGTCCGCGGCCACCGCCACCGCCCAGGCGCGGTTCAACTTGTCCAGCACGTGCTCGGACTTGTCGCCCGAGAGCAGGTCGGCCACCAGCACGGCCTTCTCGGTGGCGACCGCCGCCTTGGGAGCGCCGGAGGCTAGCGCCGACTGATCGAAGGGCGGCAGGCGGGCGGCGCTCACCTTGTATCCGTCCGCGTCCAGCTCCCAGAGCGAGCATTCGCCGAACTTGGTCACCACCGCCAGGCGCCTGCCGTCCGGAGTGCATTGCAAGGAGGTGACGGCCGACTTGTGGCCCGGCACGGAAATCTTGTGTTGGTCGAGCACCTGCTGCTCGATAGGCTTGATCGCGATGTGCTTCACCGTCTTCTTCTGCAGCCTGGAGATGCCGCGCGTGATGACCAGCCCGCCTCCCGCGGCCAGAAGCCCCAGCTCCGGCGAGAAGGCGAATCCCACCAGGGCCCCCGCGATCAGCGCCAGCGCCACCACGGTCCCGACCGCCATGCTGTCCGGGGCCACGACCTCCACCTCGCTCTCCACCTCCACCGGCCCGTCCTTCACTTCCCTCTTCCAGCGCGTCTCGATCTTCTCCCCCGGCCGGGTCCACACGACCTTCCATTGAGACGCCAGGTCTGCGGCGCTCCCGCTCTTCGACGGCTTCCCGCTCCACTTCGGCTTCTCGGCCTCCCGGGGGCCGCCCGCCTTGAGCTCCTGCGGCCTCATCCCCGCGGACTTGGCGAGCACCGACTCCAGCCGCGGCAGGTCCTTCACCGGCTTGGTCGACATCGTGGCCAGCACGCCGGCCAGGTAGGAGACCTCGGGGTCGTTCAGGCCGGCCAGGTCGCTCCAGATGTTGCTCTTGCCTGGCTCGTTGAAGTCCTCGCGGACGAAGAGGAGGTTGTCGCCCGTGTTGTATTGGTCCCAGAGCTTGCGGTCGACTTCCAGCGCCCGGATGGACAGGTAGATCACCAGCGCCGAAAACCGATCCAGGTAGGCACCGTAATCGCTCGCGCTGCGCTTGGGATGCTGATAGGCGCGGTGCCCGGTCTCGGTCGCCTGGCGCCCGTCCAATGCGGGGACCCACATGCCGTCATAGTCGATGAGCAGCAGGTCCCTTCCACTGACGATGATGTTCCCGTGCTGCAGGTCGCCGTGCGCGAACTTCGCGCCCTCGATCTCCTTCACCAGCGTCCGGAACCTCTCCCGCAGCGCCGCCAGCTCCCTCGGCTGGCCGAGCAGTCCTTCGACGAACCGATCCAGGTTCGGGCCCTGGACCCACGCCATCTTCACGATCGGAAACGTGCCGCCTTTGATGCGCAGCCCGTCGGCCAGATAGAAGAACTTGGTGCAGTGCGCGCCCCGGTTCTTCTGCAAGTGCTTGGAGATGGCGGCGTAGCGCTCCGCGTGGTCGGAGATGGGCCGTAAAAAACACCGCACCGCCCAGGCGTTCTGGCCCTCGGTCGCCTTGTACGCGACGGCGTTCCCGCCGGTGGCCGGCTTGGGCATGCCGAAGCGGTCCTTCTCGATCCGGGCCCTCTGCAGCTCCGGATCGCCCATGGAGCGCTCCGGGAATTGCAGGGCTTCGTGGTAGTCGGTGAGGTCGGGCCAGGTCGCCATGGTGCTAGCCCGGGCCCCTCTCCCCAAAGTCCCGCCGCGTGAGCCGCACCAACGTCATGTCGTCGTTGCGCGTTCCGTCCTCGCGCGCCTGGGCCACCAGCCCCTCGAAGTCCTTCTCCGTCCGGATGCCCTGGGGACCGATCGCTTCCCAGGCGGGCTCGCCTCTCTCGGCGCGGCGCAGGAGCCAGGCCGCCAAGGCGTCGGAGGCAAAGAAGAGGGCGTCGTTGCCCTGGAGGACTCCCTCGCTCACCCGGACGTGCGGAAACGGATCGTCGCCCGCCTTCTTCAGCGAGCCCACCAGGAACGGGCTGGAGCCGAACTCCTCCGAGTGGGTCAAGGGAAACGCGTGCGCCAACGTCAGATTTGGCGGCAGGCCGGTCACGTGGAACAGGCAGCAGTCGCCGATGGCCACCGCGCGCCAGGCGCGGTTCACCGCATTCAGAGAGGCGCCCACGAACGCCGCGTAAGCCCCTTTCTTGGCCTTCTCGGCGGCGTACCAGGGCAGCGGGCGGCCGCGGACCTTGCGCCGCCACAGGCGCCGGATGGCTCCCAAGCGGCGAAAGAACTCGGGGCCGTGGGAGCGGCCCCGGACGAAGCTCTCCACCAGGAGCGCCGCCCAGAGCGCGGAGAAACTGCTCTCGGTGGCGCCGTCGGCGATCGCGACCCGGCAACGCGTGGGCGAATCCGAACCGCGGATCGCCCACGCGTCCTCGTACTCGGTCCGGGCGTTCCCGGCCTTCTGACAGGAGAACGCCTCGATCGAGAACGGCGCCGTGCTGACCGGATGCAGGGCGTCGATCACCGGAGGTTCGCGGGGCGGGTCCCGATGTCGAGGAACTGGATCACCTGCACCGGCTGCGCGTTGAACACGAATCCACGCGCTCCGTCGCCCGCGGGCATGCCCAGCTCCTTGGCGCGCCCGATCATGAAGGGCGTCAAGCTGCTGGACATCTCGAACAGCTGCTTGGCGAACTTGTCCGGCAGCCCCTCGTCGCTGGCGGGAAGCTCGATGGGGTTTCCGGTCTCTGAGGACAGGTGGATGTTGAAGACCAGCGTCGCCCCGTCGTCGCTACCGAGCGAGCAGAGCGCCTTCGCCTCCGGGACCGGATCGCCGTCGGTCGATTCGCCGTCGGTGATGTTGATCACGATCGGGGGAAAGCCCTTGGGATGCTCGGCGACCCATCTCTGGACGATTTCCGCGGCCATCTTGAAGGCGGAGCTCATCGGCGTGCCGCCGGCGTGCTTGGCCTCGAACCAGAGGGGGAACTTCACCGACTGCTCCACCAGTCCGCCGTTGCCGTCGTCCGCCTTCTTGACCCGATCCTCGATGCGCAGCGGGTTGTTGGCGAGCTCGCTGATCGGGACCAGGTCCTTGCCGGTCATCGCGCCGTCGAAGGCCGACTTGACCACGGTGTCCTGGCCGTAGCCGATCACCCCCACGTGGAAGTAGTCGTAGATCGAGTCGCCCTTGGCGCAACGGATGGACAGGTTGTGGAGGAGCTTGTTGATGATCGTCGCCAGCTCGTCGGCCTTTCGCCGGTCGCTGCTGCCGCCGAACGGATCCTCCATCGAGGCCGATTGATCGAGCAGGAAGATGAAACACCCGGGGTTCTTTCGACTGATTTCAGCGCTGTACATGCTTGCTCCTTTTCTTCGCCTTGTGGCGCTTCTTGACCTTGGTGGACTTGAGCTTGGTCGATTTGGTGGAAGAGACCTGGGCCTCGGTGCCGCGGGACGGCGCGCGCTGCGTTTCGGCGACCGGCTCCTTCGACTGCAAGATCGCGGGAAGCGACAGCGCGGGAAGCGACAGCCTGGGAAGCGACAGCCTGGGAAGCGTCAGCGCGGCGCGGTCGCCGAGCAGGCGCGGCGCCGCCCAGCCGGCCAGGCCCAGCGCGATGAGCGCCATGCCGATGTGGAACGGCTCCAGCGTTCCACCGATCTTCGTGCCTCCGCACGCAGGGCACGCGGCCGCGGCTCCCCGTTTGGGAAACCAGGACAGACGGCATGCTCGGCACCGCGAGAGGCTGGTCAGCATTGGAAGTGGTTCCGCGCGATCAGACTAGTACGGCCAAGCGCGCCGTCCACTGCGCGGCTGCCGCACATCGGCGCCTCATTGGAGACGCCGCGGCTGCGCGGATGTGCCCCAACCGGCGAAAATGACCTACCGGCGTTTCCACGCCGGGGCCCGGCTCACTTGAAAAAGTAGAAGCCCATCCCGACGAACAGGGACGTCTGCTTCTCCCTGGAGACGACCAGCCCGTGCGCCTCGCCCTGGGTGCCGGACATGAAGAAGCGCCGCTTCACCTCGCCGCTCAAGAAGAAGTCGCGCGCCAGGTACAGGTCGACGCCCGCGGAGCCGCTGCCCGCCGCCCGCAACTGCGGATCGGGATTGATCGACGCGACCCCGCCGCCGACCGCGAGGAATGGCCGCAAGAAGAAGCCGTCGAGCAGGTCGTACTTGAAGGACAGCTCGCCGATCTTGCCGAATGCGGTGTATTCGCCAGCGAGACGCACGCGCGCGCCGCCTTGCGTGCCGCGGAACTCGAGCGCGACCTGACCCGAGGCCTTCCCCTGGTCGAACCGCGTGTAGGTCGGGAAGGTCGACACCCCGGGCATGAACACCAGGCCGACGTGGCCACGGCCCTCGATCCTCCGCTCGCGCTGGACGGCGGCGGGCGGCGGTGCGGAGGCGATCGGGTAGGCCCAGGACGCGGGCTCGGTGGAGGCCCAGGACGCGGGCGCGGCGGGCGCTGGGACCTCCGAGGGAAGCGGCCGCAGCGGCACCGGACCGGTCTGCGCGAGCGGCGGAACGTAGTTGGGATCGCGCACGTAGACGGCCACGCCCCATCGATTGGACTTGAGGATGTAACCGGGCACGCAGCCCGGGACCTGCGCGGCGACGCAGGGAAGCGGATCGGAGCTCGACAAAGACGACTGGCCCAGCAAGGCAGCCAGCAGGAACGAGGCGAGAGGCAGCATGGGGCCTCCTTTCCGTGCTCGCAGAGCCGGTGCCTAGCGTGGCCCGCCGCGCGCGCCAGGGCGAGAGGACCTTGGCCCGCCTGACCACCATTCGACGTTGTCCGTTGGGGACGTTACGCGCCGTCACATCCAGCCGAGTTGGAGGCGGGCGGCGTCCGACATGCGGCTCGCGTCCCAGGGAGGATCCCAGACGACCTGGACCTCCACTTCCTTCACTCCGGGCACGCCCTGCACCTTGCGCCGCACGTCCTCCTTGAGCACGTCGCCCATGGTGCACCCGGGCGCCGTCATGGACATGTCGATCTCGACTCGGTGGCCGCCGTCCGGAAGCGGCAGCGCTTCGCAGCGGTAGATGAGGCCCAGGTCGACGACGTTGACGGGGATTTCCGGGTCGAACACCGTCTTGAGCTGCTCCCAGACCCGCTCCTCCTCGAAGGGCCCGTCGATCATGGGCGTCTGTTCGACGGCCGCGGCCGGCGCGCGCTGGGGCGCTTCCGGTTTCGCAGGCGCCTTCGGGACCTCGATGACCGGCAGCTTGCTCGACATCGTCACTCCGTGGAGACCTTCGCGCTTCCGCCATCGAGGGCGGAGCGCAGCGTGTGCCAGGCCAGGGTGGCGCACTTCACGCGGGCGGGGAACTCCCAAACGCCCGAGAGCGCCGCCAACTTCCCCAACTCCTGCGGGTCCACCTTTGCGTCCGGCCCTTCGGTGAGCATGGAGTGTACCCGCTGGAAGAGCGCCTCGGCTTCCGCCTTCGTCTTGCTCTTCATCGCGCCCGTCATGAGCGACGCGGATGCCTTGGAAATGGCGCAGCCGGCGCCTTGAAAGCCGATGTCCTCGATCACGTCTCCCGCGAGCTTCAGGTAGACGGTCATCTCGTCGCCGCAGAGCGGATTCACCCCCTCGGCCGTCCGGTTGGCGTCCTCCGGCTTGCGGAAGTTGCGCGGTTTCTTGCTGTGGTCGATGACGACCTCCTGGTACAGGTCCCGAAGATCCGGGCTCACGCGAACACCTCCCGGACCTTGTGCAGGCCGGCGACGAGCGCGTCGACGTCCTCGCGGGTGTTGTACAAGGCGAGCGAGGCGCGGGCGGTGGCCGCGACTCCCAGGCGCCGCATCAGGGGCTGCGCGCAGTGATGGCCGGTGCGGATGGCGATCCCTTCCCGATCGAGCACCGTGCCCACGTCGTGCGGGTGCACCTCGCCGAGGAGGAACGAGAGCACGCTGGCCTTCTCCTTGGCGGTGCCGATGAGCCGCAGCCCGGGGACGGTCCGCAGCGCCTCGGTGGCGTAGCCGAGCAGATCGTGCTCGTACGCCGCGATCGCGGAGAGCCCGAGTCCGCTGACGTAGTCGATCGCGGCCCCCAGGCCGATGGCGCCGGCGATGTCGGGCGTGCCCGCCTCGAACTTGTGGGGGAGCTTGTTGTAGGTGGTCTTCTCGAAAGTGACCGAGCTGATCATGTCGCCGCCGCCCTGCCAGGGAGGCATCTGCTCGAGCAGCTCCGACTTGCCGTAGAGGACGCCGATCCCGGTCGGCCCGAACAGCTTGTGCCCCGAGAATGCGTAGAAGTCGCAGCCCAGCGCCTGCACGTCGATCTCCAGATGAGGTGCCGCCTGGGCGCCGTCGAGGAGCACGGGGACGTTCCGCTGGTGCGCCATCTCGACGATGCGGCGGACGGGATGGATCGTGCCGAGCGCATTCGAGACGTGCCCCAGCGCGAGCAGCCGGGTGCGGGGCCCGATGAGATGCTCCAGCTCGCCCATGAGAAGCTGGCCGTGGTCGTCCATCGGCGCCACCCGCAGGATCGCGCCCTTCTCTTCGCAGAGCATCTGCCAGGGCACGATGTTCGAGTGGTGCTCCATCACGGTGACCAGGACCTCGTCTCCAACAGAGACCTGGGTCCTTCCGTACGTCTGCGCCACCAGGTTGATGGCTTCCGTCGTGCCGCGGACGAAGACGATCTCGTGCGCATGCGCGGCGTTGATGAAGCGGCGAACCTTCTCGCGCGACCCTTCGTAGGCTTCGGTGGCCCGCTCGGAGAGCAAGTGCACTCCGCGGTGCACGTTGGCGTTGTCGTCCAGGTAGTAGCGGGCGATCGCGTCGATCACCGCGCGCGGCTTCTGGGCCGTCGCCGCGCTGTCCAGATAAACGAGCGGCTTGCCCCGGACCTGCTGGCGGAGGATGGGGAAGTCCTTCCTCACGCTCTCGACGTCCAGGCTTCCCCGCGCCTCGCCCGCGCGCACCAGCCTCATGCGGCCTCCTTCAGCTTCTCGAACGCAGGCAGCTTCGAGGTCACCAGATCGCGGACGCGCGCCCGCAGGGGCCCGAACGGGACCAGGTTGACCATCTCGCTGGCGAAGGCGTAGGTGAGCAGGCTTCGCGCCGCCTCCTGGCCGATGCCGCGCGACCGCAGGTAGAAGAGCGCGTTCTCGTCCAACTGGCCGACCGCGGCGCCGTGCGCGCACTTCACGTCGTCGGCGAAGATCTCCAGCTGCGGCTTGGTGTCCACGATCGCGTCGTCCGAGAGGAGGAGGTTCTTGTTGGTCTGGCTGGCGTCCGTCTTCTGCGCGTCCTGCCGCACCAGCACCTTGCCGCTGAACACGCCGCGCGAGTGGCCGTCGAGCACGCCCTTGTACAGCTCGCGACTGGTGCAGCGCGGGCTCTTGTGATCGATCAGGGTCCGGTTGTCGAGGTGCTGCTTGCCGGTCGCCATGTACAGCCCGTTGAGCGTGCACTCGCAGCCCTCGGAGGCGAAGAGCGCCCGCACCTCGTTCCGGGCCAGAGCGGCGCCGAGGGCGACCGAATGCGAGGTGAACCGGCTGTCGCGGCCATGCTGGACCTGCGTCAAGGCGATGTGGAAGGCGCGCGCGCTCTCCTCCTGCAGCTTGTAGTGATCGAGGCGGGCATTCTCCCCCAGCACCACTTCGGTGACGGCGTTGGTGAAGTAGATCTCGTCGGAGAGGCCGGCGTAGGTCTCGACCACGGTGGCCTGGCTGTTCGCGCCTGCGACGATCAGGTTGCGCGGCTGCGAGAGCGTGGGCTTGCCGGGCGCGGTAGAGACGAACAGCAGATGGATCGGCGCCTGCAACACCGCGCCGGCCGGGAGATGGATGAAGGCGCCGTCCTCGATGAACGCGGTGTTGAGCGCGGTCAGCGCGTCGCGCTGCCAATCCGCGTGGCGGGCCAGCTCCCGTTCCACCAGCTCAGGCCGGTGGGCGAGCGTGGCAGCGAGGCTACCGATGAACGCCCCCGCCGCCCCAGCGGCGTGCGAGGACAGCTCCGGCCGGTGGCGGCCGTTGACGAACACCAGCCGGATCCCGCCTTCCCCGAGGATCCAACGGTCGATCTCGCGAAGCGTAGTCTCCGCGGCAGGTTCGAATCGGTGTTGGGCGAGCGGAGCAAGGCTCGTGTACTTCCACTCCTCGTCCTGCGTGGTGGGAAGTCCAAGCTTGGCGAAGCGGGCAAAGGCCGCTTCGCGGAGCAGCCCGATCGGCCCCTCCTCGAGCGACGCGTAATTGTCGCGCAGATTCCGGACGAAGTCCGTCATGGCGCCGCTTCCCGCTGCCCCTCGAGCTGCGCGTAGCCCTTCTGCTCCAGCTCCACGGCGAGCTCCCGGCCACCAGATCTCACGATGCGGCCGTTGCTCATCACGTGCACGCGGTCAGGCACGATGTAGTTGAGCAGCCTCTGGTAGTGGGTGATGACGATCATCGCCCTGTCCTTGTTCCGCAAGCCATTGACGCCGCTGGCGACGATTCGGAGCGCGTCGATGTCCAGGCCGGAATCGGTCTCGTCGAGGATGGCGAGCTTGGGATCGAGCACCGCCATCTGGAAGATCTCGTTGCGCTTCTTCTCCCCGCCGGAGAACCCCTCGTTGACCGAGCGGCTGGTGAAGCTTTGGTCCATCGCCACCAGCTTCATCTTCTCCTTGGCCAGCGCGAGGAAGTCCATCGCATCCAGCTCCTCCTCGCCGCGGCGCTTGCGGAGCGCATTGAGCGCGGTCCGCAGGAAATAGAGGTTGCCGACGCCGGGGATCTCCACCGGGTACTGGAAGGCCATGAAGATGCCCGCGACAGCGCGCTCCTCGGGGGAGAGGGCGAGCAAGTTCTTCCCCTGGTAGAGGACCTCGCCCTTGGTCACCTCGAAGGTCTCGCGCCCGGCGAGCACTTGCGCGAACGTGCTCTTGCCCGACCCGTTGGGGCCCATGATGGCGTGCACTTCGCCCGCGCCAACCTCGAGATCGATACCGCGGAGGATCTCCTTGCCGCCCACCTTGGCGTGCAGGTCCTCGACGCGCAGCAGGGGGTCCGTCCGCGTCATCCGATGCTCCCTTCCAGGCTCACGCTGAGGAGCTTCTGCGCCTCGACGGCGAACTCCATCGGCAGCTCCTTGAACACCTGCCGGCAGAACCCGTTCACGATCATCGAGACCGCGTCCTCCTCGGAGATGCCCCTCTGCGTGCAGTAGAAGAGCTGGTCCTCGCCAATCTTCGAGGTGGAAGCCTCGTGCTCGACCTGCGAGGAGGTGTTCTTCACCTCGATGTACGGCATCGTGTGGGCCCCGCAGCGGTCGCCCAGCAGGAGCGAGTCGCACTGCGTGTAGTTGCGCGAGCCGGTCGCACCCTTCTGGATCTTCACCAGGCCTCGGTAGGTGTTCTGCCCGTGCCCGGCCGAGATCCCCTTGGAGAGGATGGTGCTGCGGGTGTTCTTGCCGATGTGGATCATCTTCGTGCCGGTGTCGGCCTGCTGGTAGTTGTTGGTCAGCGCCACCGAGTGGAACTCGCCGATCGAGTCGTCGCCCTGCAGGATGACGCTGGGGTACTTCCAGGTGATGGCCGAGCCGGTCTCCACCTGGGTCCAGGAGATCTTCGAGTTCACGCCCCGGCAAGCGCCGCGCTTGGTGACGAAGTTGTAGATGCCGCCCCGGCCTTCCGCGTCGCCTGGGTACCAGTTTTGCACGGTCGAGTACTTGATCTGCGCGTTGTCGAGGGCGACCAGCTCGACCACCGCGGCGTGGAGCTGGTTCTTGTCGCGCCTGGGCGCGGTGCAGCCCTCGAGGTAGCTGACGTACGCGCCCTCCTCCGCGACGATCAGTGTGCGCTCGAACTGGCCGGTGTTCTCGGCGTTGATGCGGAAGTAGGTCGACAGCTCCATCGGACAGCGCACGCCCTTCGGGATGTAGCAGAAGGAGCCGTCGCTGAAGACCGCGGAGTTGAGCGTGGCGAAGAAGTTGTCCGTGTAGGGGACCACCGACCCGAGGTACTTCTTGACCAGCTCCGGATGGTTCTGCACCGCCTCGGAGAACGAGCAGAAGATGACGCCTGCCTTGGCCAGCTTCTCCTTGAAGGTGGTGGCCACCGAGACGCTGTCGAAGACGGCGTCCACCGCGACGCCGGAGAGCATCTTCTGCTCCTCCAGCGGAATGCCGAGCTTGCCGAAGGCCTTGAGCAGCTCGGGATCGACCTCCTCGAGGCTCTTCGGCCCCGACCCCTTCGGCTTGGGCGCCGAGTAGTAGACGATGTCCTGGTAGTCGATGGGCGGGTAGCGGACGTTCTGCCAGCGCGGCTCCTTCATGCTGAGCCAGTGGTGGAACGCCTTGAGGCGCCACTCGAGCATGAACTCGGGCTCGTTCTTCTTCGCCGAGATGAGGCGGATGACGTCTTCGTTCAGCCCGCGCGGGACGGTGTCCGTCTCGATGTCGGTGACGAACCCGTACTTGTATTGCCGGGAGGTCAGGTCCTGGAGAGTCTTTGCGGAGGTGCTCACGACAGCGTCCTCAAGGGGAAGGTCTCGGGTTGGGAGCGCATCCAGGCGGCCATCTCCGGCTCGCTGCGGAGCAGGTCGCTGAGCGTTGTGCTCTGCAGCGCGCGCTGCATCGCGCGGTCGACGGCCATCCAGAGCGAGCGGATGGAGCAATCGTCGTTGCGCACACAGGTGCGCTCGTTGCCCGTGTGCTGGCCGCAGAACTCGGTGGAGTAGAAGCTCTCCCCCAGGCAGCCGAGCGCCTCGCCGACGTTGATCTGCCCGGCGGGCCGGGCGAGCTGGTAGCCGCCCTTCCGGCCGCGGACGCTCTTGACCAGCCCGGCGCGGCGCAAGAGGCGCATGAGCTTGTGCACGTGCGCCTCGCTCAGGCCCTCGCGCTCGGCGATCTCGGGCGTGGTCACCGCTGCGTCCTGCCCCCGCGCGACCCGGAGCAGGCAACGAAGCCCGTACTCTTCTTGCGCTGTGAGACGCATCTCTCTCCGCCCCCCTGGACAAGCCCGAGGGAGGACCTAATGAAAGCATACAAATAAGTCAAGTTAATCCGAAGAGTGGATGACGCGCTGAGTCATCGGAAGGATGCGTCAGCTGAGCCCCTCGCGAACACGCAGAGCTCCGGCAGCCAGTCGATATCGAGGGGGCGTGGGGAAGGCTGCGCTTGCTGCCGCGCATGTAGGCGCACCAAGGCGTACGCGGCGAACGCACGCGCCGGTGCACCTGGTTGCGCGCAAGACGCGGATCGAAGGCTTTTTCTCCGGCATGCCGCTTGCTCAACCAGGGGATGCCGCATCGCTGCGGCAAAGGAGGCATGCATGAAGCCGAACTCGCTGTTGCTGCTGGCGGGCCTGCTCGCTGCCGCCCCTGCCTTTGCGGCGGGCACGCTCCCGGAGAAGGCGAACGCGAAAGCGGCCGCTCGCGCGGCGTTGGGCGACGGCGCGGACGAGCCGGACGTGAAGGCGACGCCGCCGACGCTCCCGGGCACGGCGTCCGAGCACGCGCAGAACGCCTTGTCGAACATCGCCTTCGGCAAGATGGGCGCCAAGGAACGCGCGGCCCACAGCCAGGCGGGCCAGCACGCCGCTGACCAAGCCGGAGACGAGGGCGCCAGCCAGTCCGCGCAGGGCGCGGCTGCAAGCGCGGCGCGGAGCGCAAACGCAGACAGCCATGCAGCGGCAGGTCTGGCTCGCAGCGGCTCCGTCCGAGGCGCGCCGGCCGGGACGCCTTCCCCCCGCGGCCGGTAGCACGGAACCGCGATCTTCGGGCCGGCGAGCGCCGCGAGGCGCCGCCGGCCTTCGTTTCATCCGGCGTCCGGATCGTCCTCTCCGGTCCGGGCCGAAAGGCTCTGCAGCGTCGAGTACAGGCGCCGCCGCGTGATCCCGAGTTGTCGTGCGGCGGCCGCCTTGTTCCCGCCCGCCCGTTCGATGGCGGCCTCGATCAGCTCCCGTTCGAACTCGTCCAGGTTGAAGCCTTCCCGCAGGACGTCTGCCGCACGCAGGCCCCGCGCCTCGGTCTGGCCCGGCCCGCGTCCCAGCCGTCCCAGGTGCCCCGCGCCGATCTCTTCGTCGCCGGCGAGGATCAGGGCGCGCTCCAGCGCGTTCTCCAGCTCGCGGACGTTCCCCGGCCAGGCATGTTCATGTAGCCGGTCGCGCGCGGCGGCGGACAGCCTGGAGTGCGGCACCCCCCGGGCGGTCAAGAAGCGCTCCGCGAGTGGCAGGATGTCCTCGCGGCGGTCCCGTAACGGCGGAACGTGGATCGCGAACACGTTCAGCCGGTAGTAGAAGTCCTCTCGGAAGGTGCCTGCCTTCACGGCGGCTTCGAGATCGCGGTTGGTCGCCGCCACGACCCGTACGTCGACCTTGCGCGCCTGCGTCGATCCCACCGGCACGAACTCGCGCTCCTGCAGGAAGCGGAGCAGCTTGACCTGCGTAGCGGGGGTCACCTCGCCGATCTCGTCGAGGAACAGCGTTCCCGCGTCAGCCGCCGCGAGGTGCCCGCTCTTGCGCTCGTGCGCACCGGTGAATGCGCCCTTCTCGTGCCCGAACAGCTCGCTCTCGAGAAGCGCCTCCGGGAGGGCCGCGCAATGCACCTCGACCAGCCGAGCTGCCGCGCGCCTGCTGGAATAGTGGAGGAGGCGCGCCAGCTGGTTCTTTCCCGTACCGCTCTCGCCGAGCAGCAGCACGCTCGCATCGGTCGAAGCGACCCGCCGCGCCGCGGAGAGCACCTCTTTCATCGCGGCGCTCTCCGCCACCAGGCCGGGCGTCAGGCTCTCCACCAGCCGATCGGCCTTCCGCTGCGCGGCGCGCTGGTCCACCAGCCGCTGCACGCGCAAGCGCAGCTCGTCGATGGCGAAGGGTTTGGTGAGGTAATCGGCCGCGCCCTCCTTCATCGCCGCGACGGCGCTCTCGGCGGATGCGTGCGCGGTCATGAGGATCACCTCGGCCGGCGGGTTCCGGGCGCGCGCCGCCTGCAACACGCCGAGGCCGTCCACGTCCGGCATGCGCAGGTCGGTCACCACGATTTCGAACGGATCCTTCCCCAGCTCGGCCAGCGCCGCGGCACCGCCGCCGGCTCGCGTCACCGCATGACCGTCGAGCGCCAACGCCTCGGAGACCACCTTGCCGAGCTTCGGCTCGTCGTCGACCACCAGGATGCGGGCCATGGGGTTCCTTCAGGAGGCGACGGGGAGGCGGACCTCGAACGTGGCGCCCGGCCGTCCGTCGCGGAGCAGGTCCAGCATGCCACCATGCCGCTCGACGAAGCGCCGGGAGAGCGCGAGCCCAAGCCCGGTCCCCCCCGGCTTGCCGCTCACGAACGGCTCGAACAGCCGCGGCCGGATGTCCGGCCGGACCCCGGGACCCGAGTCGTGCACGATGACCCGCACCTCGCCGTCCACGGCGGCCGCCGTCAGCTCGATCTCGCCCTCCGGCTGCGCCTGGGCGGCGTTGGAGAGCAGGTTCGCGAACACCTGCCGCAGCCTGCCGCCGTCGCCCTCGATCGGCGGCAGCTCTCCGAACGAGCGCCTCACCCGGACCGGCGGAAACGAGGCCTCCGCCGCCCTGGCGGCTTCCTCGAGCAGGTCGCGGAGATCGAGGCGCGCCCTGACGAGGGCGCGGTCGCTGGCGACGTCGAGGAAGTCGTCGGTCAGCCGGCGCAGGCGCTCCACCTCGCCGAGCACGTCCTGCAAGTCGGATGCGCCGCGCTCCCCCAGAGCGGCCCCGGACCGCTCGCGCAACAGATCGATCGTGCCGCGGATGACCGCGAGTGGATTCCGGATCTCGTGCGCCGCCATCGCCGCCATGCGGGACGCCGCGTCGCCGCGCGCTGCGCGCTCGGCCGCCTCCGTGCGCGCCCGCTCGGCCTGCGTCCATCGCCACGCGACCAGCGCGAGCGCGGCGGCGCCGGCGGCGGCGAGGCCCGCTCCCAGCGCGAGCGCGGAGCGCAACCCGCGCCGCGCGCCGGCGAACGCCTGGCCAGCCTCGAGCGCCAGCACGGCGCGCACGGTACCGTCGGGAGCGCGGACGGGAAAGTAACCCGTGGCCACGCCCTGCTCGCCCAGCGCGAAGCCAGCTCCGATCCCGGATTCGCCCGCGAACGCGCGGCGCACCCGGGCTGGATCGATCCGCAGCAGGTCGACCCTGCGGCCGGCCGGACCGGTCGCGTCGGCGATCACCGTCAGGTCGCGGTCGAGGAGGAATGCGCCCTCGAGCTGGTTCGCCTGCATCAGGCTCTGCAGCTGCGCGCCGCTCGGCGCCATGACCGGCAGCAGCCCCGCGGCCGCCTCTCCCGCGCCTCGCAGGCGCTCGTCGAGGACTTGATCGAGGGCGCGGGCCGCGGAGGCGTGCAGGAAGGCCGTCACGGCGAGCGAGCCCAGAAGACCGAGCGCCGCGGCGGCGATGGGCACCAGCGCGAAGCGTCTGCTCACAGAAGCCCCGTCACGAAGGTCAGGGTGACGCCTCCCGAGAGCTCCGTGTACGCGAAGTCGGACACGTTGGAAAACGCCTTGCGCCCCGCCAACCACACGCGGCCGGTCCAACGGTCGGCGAGGTCCACCTCGGCGGCCGCCGCGCCGTCGAGGTAGGTGTCGGCGCGGAGGACGCCGAGCGCCGGATCCAGCTCATCGTACTTCCTGTGCGAGAGGCCCGCGTCGAGGGCGAACCGCAGTGTCTGGCTGGCGGAAAACCGCGCATAGGCGCGCGGCCCGTGCTCCAGGTAGGCGAGGGTCGGGTCGTCGGTCAGATCTCGCGCGGCCCCGTACGCGAGCCCGACCGCGGAGCCGCCCCCGAATCTCCACTCTCCCGAAACCTCGGCGAGGTGCCGCGTCCCCGAGTACGGCGCCGCAGCGCCGGTCAGGAAGGACTCGAACCGGGCGGCGTAGCTCGCGGCGAGCGAGACCTGGCGGAACGTCCAGCGTCCCTCCGCAAGGACCCGGTGCGCGGAAAGGTAGCTGTCGCCGCCCAGGCCGAGGAAGTCGTACGCGTATTCTGCGGACGCGTGGCGCGGCTCGCGTCCGAGCTGCCAACCCGCGGCCGCTTCGGCGGCGCCGATGTCGAATTGAGTGAACCGCGTCAGCTTGCGGTAGCTGCCGCTGGCGCGCGCGAACGGTCCGCTCTCGCCCAGAGGCCGGACCAGCAAGCTGGCGGCCACCGTGCCGGCGGCGTCCTCGCTTCCCCCGGCCGTCGGCGAGCCGTCGGGGGCGAGGTCCACGTTCGAGTCCGCCGACGGTCCGGCCAGCAGCGAGAAGACGACGCGCCCCTCGCGCTGCGCCAGGCGGAGAAGGCTGGTGGCGGCGGGCGCGATGACAGGGTCCCTCCCGGCGGCCGCCTCGAAGCTCCTCGCGGCCTGCTCGCCTTCTCCCTGTCTCAGCGAAATGAGCCCGAGGAAGAGCTGGGCGGACGGCGCGAGCGTCGGGTCCCGTTCCGCCTCGCGGAGAAGAGGCACCGCCTCTTCGTCCTCCCGCAATTCGTACCGGCAGATCCCCTCCAGCAAGGCGGAGGCGGGGTCGGGACCCGCGGCGCGGAGGCGGTCGAGCAGCGCGATCGCGCCGCGCCGGTCGCCGCTCTCCATCCGGCGCAGCGCCTCGGCGAACTGATCGCCGGCAGTGGCGCGGCGGCAGAGCACGGCGAGGGCCGCGCGGGCTTTCGCGTTCTGTGGATCGGCGCGGATGGCGCTTCGGTATGCGGCCGCGGCGGTATCGAGGGCGCCGCCGCGCTGCTCCTCCTCCGCGACCTCGAGGTAGGCCTGGGCGCCGCCCAGGTCGCGCGCCGGCGCCGGCTCCACCGGCGCGCAGGGATCGATTCCCACCGCGGCCGCCACGAGCACGGAGGCGATCATGGCGCGACCTCCTTCCGCAGCTCCACGAGCGAGGCCCGCGCCTCCGCCTCGCGGTGGCGATCCTGGCGGCGGTGGGAGAGCGCCGCGGCCTCCGTGAAATAGAGCGCCGCCAGCGAGGAGCGGCCGTCCTTGCGCGCGGCGGCGCCATGCGCGTGGTACCAGTCGATCGAATCCGCCGACGGCTCGGTCGCGAGCAGCGCGGCGATGTCGGCGCGCATCTTGCGCGCCTGCGCGCCGATGCGCGGCCCGGTGCGATCGCCGACGCCTTCCAGCAGGCGATCGGCGCAGAGGAAGAGCCGCGCGTCGTAGCACGCCAGCGCGCGGTAGTAGTCGAGCAGCGGGTCGGCGACGGAGGGAGCCGCGCGCTCGGCGGCGGCGAAGGCTTCTAGCGCGTCCTCGGGTCGCTCCAGCTTCACCAGCGTCGCGGCGGCGTACCAGGCTGCGTCCCCTCCGGCGCCCAGCCGCGCGGCGACGGTGAACTCGACGTACGCCTCCTGGAAGCGCCGCTCGCGGAAGAGCTGCGCTCCGGCGAGCAGATGCTCCTCGCCGGCAGCGAGCGCGCCAGCCGCGAGGCACACGAGGGCAAGAAACGCACCGACCTTCACGGGAAGGCTACCTGGAGCTTCCCGGCGGACCCGCGGGGACCTTGCCCGGACCGTGCGGCTTCTTGCGGGCTTCGTTGGCGCGCGCCTGCCCCGCAGCCGCGTGTTCGTCGGCGTTCGCGCTCTTCGCCGCGCTCGCCGCCGCCCCCTGGGCCGCCCGGGCGGCCGCATCGGACCGGGCCGCCGCCGCCGCATCGCTCGCGCGCGCTTCCCCCTGCTCCTGCGCCACCCGGCCTGCGTCGGTTCGCCCGGCGGGGAGCGCTTCGCCGCGTTTCCCGGCGCGCTCGGCTGCGAGACTGGGCAGGACGGGTGGGCGGGACGGCGGGGTGGCTTCCTGCTCGAGGGCCGCCCGCACGGCTGCGCGCGCCTCCTCGGCCCGGGCCCGGCCCGCGGAGCCGCCCACCAGGAGCAGGACGGCAAGGCATCGAGAAGAGAAGGATCCCACCAGCGATCTACTCAGCAAGATGTGTGCCTCATTCGTCCCAGCGGCGCGACGACCGGCGACGTGGCCGCAGCGCACCGGAGGGTACACCTGCTTGTACCAGCCGGTACAGCCGCGAGCCCCGGCGACCCATCGCTCGCAGGGAGGACGGTTGGCGGGGATCTTGCTGACCGACGAGGCAAACCACTCCGGAGCCGTCATGCGCACATCCTCGATCGTCCTGTTCGCTTTCGTCCTCATCACCGCTTGCGGCGGATCCAACACCGGCCAGGTGAAGATCTCGCTGACGGATGCTCCGAGCGACCTCGCCAACGTCAGCCAGGTAAATGTCACGTTCGACGAGATCCGCGTGCACGACGACGCGTCCGCTTCGCTTCCCGACGCCGGCGCGCCCGACGCCGGCGCGGCCGAAGACGGAAGCGACGGCAGCGGCTGGATCGTGCTGTGCACGGAGACGAAGACCGTCGACCTGCTCTCGCTGACCGGAGGGCGGTTCACACCGCTCTGCTCGCAGCGCAGCGCCGACGGCGGGATGGAGGAGCTGCCGATCGAGGTGCCCGCCGGCAACATCTCGCAGGTGCGCCTGCACGTCGTGCGCGCGCAGCTCGTGTTCAACGACGGGACGCCCAGCACCGACTTGAAGGTCCCCAGCGGCTCGACCAGCGGCCTGAAGATCGACGTGAACCAGACGGTCCCGAAGGGCGGCACGCTGGACATCAAGCTGGACTTCGATGCGGCCCAGTCCATCCACAAGCTGGGGAACGGCAAATTCCTCATGCAGCCGGTCATCCGGGTCCTGCCCTGACCGGGCATAGCCGCGCGAAGCTGAGCGAGTATTCGCGGTGAAAAGGCGGCCTCTCTGCGGGCCGCCTTTTCGCTGACCTCTACGGAAGCCCGGAGATGATCCGGCGGTACTCCTCTTCGGTGAACGCCCGCACCGTCTCGGTGCGCACGTTCCCTTGAGCACCCGTGGCCAGGGCGAACTTCGCCGCAACCTCGTCGTTCGGCGCCTCCGTAAGGACGATGGCGTCGAACCGGCCCTGCACGAGATGGAACGACTTGAGCTCGCCTCCGAGCGACTTCAACGTCTGCTTCGCCTTTTCCAGGCGGCTGGGGCTCTCCTTGATGTTCTTGATGCCTTGCTCCGTGTACTTGAGAAACGTCACGTACGTCGGCATATGGCACCCCCTGCATCTGGTGCGGGGCCGAGCATACGCGCATTACGGATTCGGGGACACCATACGCAACTCAGCGTGCCAGTCCATCCCCAGCAGAGCGAGTTGCGTATGGTGTCCCCGAATCCATCGAAGCGGTGAGCCGCTCGCTCTCCTGCCAGAGACGCCGCGCCAGGGCGTCGTCTCGCCCCCTCGGGGCAGGGTCGACCACCTTGCCGTCCTCGAAGTACTTGCCGGTGGTGCCGGACAGCTCCGGGCTCGTCACGAGCTGCACGATGCGCCGGCCACCTTCTTCGGCGGAGATGAACGCGAATTTCCCGATGACCCAGATGATGGGCTTCGTCCACTTCGGAGCGCCGGACCAGATCGCGGTCGCCACTGCACCCGGATGGAGGCAATTCACCGTGACGCCCGTGCCCTCGACCTTCTGCGCGAGCAAGCGGGTGTACAGCACGTTGGCCAGCTTGGAGCGTGCGTAGGCCCTCATCAGCCGATAGCCGTGCTCGAAGGAGAGGTCTTCGAAGTCCAGGGTCCCGTGGCGGTGGGCGACGGAAGCGACGTTGACGATGCGCGCCGGCGCGCTGCGCACGATGCGGTCGAGCAGGAGCCGGGTGAGCAGGAAGTAGCCCAGGTGGTTCACCGCGAAGGTGGCCTCGATGCCGTCCTTCGTCAGCGTGCGATCCTTGAACACGGTGCCGGCGTTGTTCACCAGGACGTCGAGACGGTCGAAGCGCCGCAGGAATTCGTCCGCGAGGCGCCTCACCTCGGCCTGCTGGGAGAAGTCGCAAAGGAGCGACGACACCTCCGCGCCAGGTGCGCCTCCGCGAACCTCCTCGAGGCAGCGCGCCGTCTTGGCGGCGTCGCGGCCCACCATCACCACCTTGGCGCCCTGCCTGGCGAGGCTGCGCGCGGCCTCCAAGCCGATCCCGCTGGTGGCGCCGGTGACGCAGACTCTCTTGCCTCGGATGTCCCAGATCATGGTGCGAGGACCCATAGCACAGGGCGGCATCGCCCCGGCGGCGTCACTCCAGCGCGAAGCGCGTCACTGCCTCCTCGTTCCAGTCGAGCCCGACGCCGGCAGCATCCGCCGGCCGCGCGTGCCCGTCGGCGATCTCCAAGGGCCGCGCGAGGATCGGGACGGCCCAGTCGACGTATTCCAGGAAGTGGGCCGTCGGCGTCACCGCGAGCAGCTGCGCGCTCACCTCGGGATAGAGGTGCGAGGACATCTCCAGGCCCGCCGCGTCGGCCAGCGCCGCCGCGCGGAGCCAGCCCGTCACGCCGCCGATGCGGGCCAGGTCGGGCATCACGTAGTCCGCCGCCCCCGCCGCGATCGCGGCCGCCATCGCGCGCGTCCCGAGGAAGTTCTCTCCGATCTGGATGGGCGTCTCCACTTCGCGGGCGATCCGCGCCGCTCCAGCGTAGTCGTCGTGCCGCACCGGCTCCTCGATCCAGTAGACCGCCTCCCGATCGAGCGCCCGCCCTCGGGCGAGCGCTTCGGCGACCGTGAGCGCTTGGTTGAAGTCGGTCATCAGCAGGGCCTCGGAAGGGATCTTCGCGCGGACCGCGCGGGTCGCCAGCACGTCGTCCCACAGCGCCTTGCGTCCCAGGCGAAGCTTCACCGCGTGGAAGCCCTCGGCGAGGAGCTCCAGCGCTTCGTCCGCGACCTTCTCGGGTGGATCCAGACCGAGCGCGTTGCTGTTGTAGGCCGGCACCGGGTGGACCTCGCCGCCGAGCAGGCGCGCCAGCGGGAGCTTCGCCGCGCGGGCCAGCGCGTCCCACAGGGCCACGTCGAGCCCCGACATGGCGATCGTGGGCAAACCCTCGCGGCCCAGCAGCGTGAAGCGGGCGTGGAGCTTCTTCGCGATCGCCACCGGCGCGACGGGGTCGCCCCGGACCATCTCCAGGATCCCCGCGAGGAGCGGCCGGAGCGTGCGGGCGCCCAATTCCGAGTACGCGAACAGGTAGGCCCGGCCTGGGACGCCCTGGTCGGTCTCGAGATCGATGAGGATCAGCGGCGCATGGGTGATGGCGCCGCCGCTGGTGCCGAGAGGGCGCCGCATCGGAACGCGCAGGGCGCGCGTCTTCAGTCCACGAATGGTGAGCGCCGGAAGCGCTGCCGGCGGGGGAGCACGTCTCTCCGTAGCGGTCATGGTCGCAGCTCCAGCACGATCGGGCGGCCGAGATCGTACTGGGTCGGATCGCTGCCCAAGCGGCAATACCAGCGCAGGATGCGGCTGCCCGTGATCATGTCGCGCGAGCACGTCGCCGATGATTCGCCTTCGCCGGTCGTCACGCCCACGCTCACGCCCACCATCGACTGGTAGTGGCTCGCCTGGATCCGCAGCGAATCGCCGCTTCCCATCCGCCGCTCGGCCGCGCACGACAGGAGGAAGAGGCTCGAGAGGAGGAGGCCCCTCATGCGGCGGAGCTTATCGCGATGGCGGCGGCTCTGGGAACCCGATGCGACCGCGATCCTGCCTTTCCCGCGAGGCTGCCGTTGCTTACTTTCGATCGCATGACATCAAACTTGAAATGGCGCGCGGCCGGCGCGCTCGTGGTGGGCCTGGCAGCACTGATGCCCGGCTGCCTGGCTGCAGGGGCGGCGGCAGCAGGCGCGGGAACGGGGATCTATCTCACCAGCCGCGGAGCGGAATCCGTGGTGCAGGGCCCGGTGGACGACGTGGAGAGACGCGCCCGCGCGGTCTTCGCGGAAGAGGGCATCCCGGTGACGGGCTCCCAGGTCGAGAACAGCGGCGACAAGCGGGAGATCAAGGGCAAGAAAGGCGATCTCGAGGTCACCGCTTCCGTGGAGCGGCAGGGTGACCAGACCAGCAAGGTGGACGTCTCCGCGCGAAAGAACCTGGCCGTCTGGGACAAGGACTACGCGCAGAAGCTGCTGGGGAAGATCGTGGCGCAAAAATAGAGGGAGCGGCTGACCTCGCCCGACTTACGCGGTGCCGGTCGGATGCTCGGCGAAGTCGCGCTCGTACATGCGCAGCAGCGCGAGCAGGAACGCGATCACCAGCGGCCCGGCGATGATTCCGAGCAGCCCGAACATGGCGATGCCGCCCAGCAGCGCGAGGAACACCAGGCCGGTGTGCATCTCCACCTTGCCTCGCATCGCCAGGGGCTTGACCAGGTTGTCGGCCAGCGTCAGCAGCACCGCGCACCAGGCGCCGACGAAGACGGCGCCCGTCACGTGGCCGGTGAGCGCGAGCAAGGCCGTGACCGGGATCCAGATGATCGCCGTGCCGATGACCGGCACGAAGGAAGCGACCAGCGTGGCGATCCCCAGGAACACCGCGTGTGGGACGTGGGCGAGCGCGAATCCGATCGTCGCGAGGACGGCCTGCACGACCGCGGTGAGCGCGGCGCCCACCAGCGTGGCGCTGGAGACGTTGGCGAATTCCTGCAGCAGCTCCTCGGTCTGGGCCGCCTGCAAGGGCGAGACTCGGCCGAGCAGGCGGATGAGGTGCCGCCCGTCCACCAGGAGGAAGAAGAAGGCCGCCAGCATGATGAACGTGCTCGCCACCGCGCCGGCCGAGGCGCCCAGCAGCGCCGTGTCTGCGCATAGTCCAGCGCTTTCGTCAGATCACGGCGATGACTTCTTCTCGTCATCTCCGTTCGGCGACTTCACCGGCCACTCCACGAGAAAGTCGGTCAGGACGGTCTTGGCCACGTTCTTGTCCTGCGTACGGGAGACGCGATACATGCGCAGCGCGAACAGCAGGCAGAACGGCACGGCAACGCCGAACGCCTCGAACGTGTTCCGCTGGACCGGCATGAAGGTCGCGGCTATCGCGCCCAAGACAATGAGCGCCATCACGGCCGCGGTCGCCTCACCGTGCCGCTGTCCGCTGCGCTCCGCCTCTCCCTTCGATTCCCTTTTCGCTCCCTTTTCGTCTTGCTTCTTGTCCTCGTCCCGACGCTGATTCGCCCCAGCGGCAATCAACCACAGCCAACCGAAGAGGAACGGTAGAGCCCATTTCCATTCGACCGTCCCGTGGCGATGCAGGCCCCAAAGGCAGACGCCCGTGTACTACGCCGCTGCTGCCAAGAACGCGAGACAAAGCCCGCGGGTCAGCGCGTACATTCCCTGGAACTGATCAGCGAGTTGTCCCCGTTTGTGGTCTTGCAGCACGCGGCGACAGATGTCGAATACGGACTTGTCCGTAATCGCGATCGGCCTTCCGCGTGCCTTGGCGAGAAGCTGGCCCAGGCGCTCCTTGTCCGGGGCAGGAAGCGCCTCGACGCTGGCGCGAAAGGGACGTTCCTCCTGGAAGAGCACCCTCCCAAAAGCGTGCGCAAGATGCCCGACCACGTAGCCGACTACCGCGGCCAACAGGGCGGAGGCGATTTCCGTGGAGGGTAGCTCGTCCAGGCTCATCATGGGAGGGAGCCCGAGGACGGCCACCAGCACCAGTCCGGGCAATAGATATCCGTACAGATCGTAGAAGTTGAAGCGATCGATCATGGTGACTGCGCAACGATTGCCTTCTGGACTTCCTCCAGCGCCTGCATTGCCCGTTGCGCGTCGGAGGGGCCAAACGTCGCCGAACCGACGCGTTCATGGCCACCGCCTCCGAACCGCGCAAGCAGTCTTCCCAGATGGATGCTCTGGAACTCGCGCCAAGGATTGCGCATGGCCGACAACCGGATGCGATCGGGCGAGCGGATGAGGCCGATCGAATATCGGGCGTTGGGCGCATAAAGATACGGTGCGTAGCGATGAACGACGGTGTCTGGGGGCGCATCAACGATGAACGTCGCGACGCCATCCTGGGATCGGATGGCGCGCTGAACGAGGGCGAGCCCCGCTTCCACCTGGTGCTGCACCAAGCGCGCTCGCGCTGATACGGACGGGAGCCGCGCCGCTTCTGAAAGCGACCCCGCCTCGAGAAAGCGCACTAGCTCGATGCAATCGTCTGGCGAGGCCGCGGTAAGAGAGGCGTTCACCAGCAACGCAGGCGCGCGCGCAAACACTGCCTCTTCAGGCGAGGCGTACCGGGCCGCATCGATCCGCTCCGCCCACGCGATCAGTTCCGAGAACCGTTGCGTGTCGAATTTGCGCTCGGACAGGACGCGACCTAGAAGACCGGCACACGAGCCTGCCTTGGGATCGTAGAACCAGAGAGGCTCCATCCGCTGGGGGCGCGGTCCCACGAAAGCCGTTTCGTGATGATCCGCCCAAAAGCGCGCTTCCGGATGAAACAAGAAATCGATGACTGCGGTGCGGGGTCCAAACGCCGTCTTCAGCCAGTCCTGCTGAACAGCGTAGGTGACCGGTATCAGCGTCGGATCCGGCCACTCCTCGCGTTCCGTGAGGTATGCGCGCGCGATCACCGCGGACACGACGCCATCGAAGCACTGCGCGTGGAAGTGCAGGCTCGTACCCAACTGCTTCATCGAATACCTCCCTATTCGAGAGTAATACACGACCCTGACGAGACGCCGCGTCTCCCGGGTGATTTGCCTAGAAGCGCCCTATGTACGGGCGGTTAGGCGCCTGCCCGCCCGGTGGTAGCCGATTCAGGCCGCGCGCGTCTCGGCCACCACTTCGATCGCCGCGTGAGCGAAGAGATCGGGCCGGCGCTGCTTCACCTCGTCGGGCGTGCCGCTGTCCAGGATGCGCCCGTGCTCCATCAGCAGGACGGTGTCGAATCGGCGCAGCAGGTGCAGGCGATGGACGGACGAGACTATGCAGGCGCCGGCGAAGGCGCTAGTCAGCCGATCGTAGATCTCCGCCTCGGTGGACGCGTCCACGCTGCTGGTCGCCTCGTCAAGCAGCACCAGCCCGACGTCCTTCGCGGCCAGGAGCGCGCGAGCCAGCGCGAGGCGCTGCTTCTGGCCGCCGGAGAGGTTGACGCCGCGTTCCGAGATGAGCGTGCTCCATCCCTGGGGCAGCTGCTCGATCACCGGGGTGAAGCCGGCCAGCTCGCAGGCGCGCTCGATCTCGGACTGCCGATAAGGCAACCCCATGGTGACGTTCTCGCGGACGGTAGACTCGAACACGGCCGGGTCCTGCGGCAAGAGCACCGACGCGCCGCCGAGGTGCTTCAGCGCGGGATGGAGCGTTCCGTCGACTTCGATCGAGACTTGCTCGGCGTCGACCAGCCCGGCCAGGACGCGCAAGAGCGAGCTCTTCCCCGCCCCGCTCTCGCCGATCAGGGCGATCCGCCGTCCGCGGCGCAGCTCCACCGAGACGCCGTCAAGAGCGGGACGGCCGTCGCCGGCCCGGGGATGGACGAAGCGCACGCCCTCCACGCGGATCTCCCGCCAGTCTTGCGGCACGGCCGAGGTGTCGAGGGGCCGCGCCGGGCTGGTGAAGATGGGGTCTACGTCGGCCACCTCGGTCTTCTGCCGGACCAGGTCGTTCCAGTGCATCGCCATGTTCGCGACCACGTTGCCGACCTGCTGCGAATACTGGTGCACCATCACCGCCGTCCCGACGCCGATCGTCCCGCGCTGGCGAAAGTCCAGCCACGCGTAGAGGGCGACCAGCCCGGTGCGCATCCCGCCGTTGAGCAGGTCGATGCCGCCCCACTTCACCTCGTTGAAGACGATGTTCCGGCGCAGTGGAGCGAAGACCTCCAACAGCCGCGACCGGAGCATCTTCCGGATCGGCTCCTGCAGCCGCAGAGTGAGCACGGTCGCGATGTTGCCCAGGCAGTCGACCAGCGCGGAGTTGTAGCGGCGGTCGGCGCGGTTCTCCTCGCGAACGAGCCGGACCATGACGGAGTCGATGCGCACCACGAAGTACGCGATGGCCGCATACCCCACCATCGCCGCCGCCCCTGTCGCCCGCGAAATGAGGAAGAGGGCTGCGATGGGCCCGACGATGCTCACGGTGTTCTGCAGGTAGATGAACTGCGACTGCGCAAACGACGCCAGCGAGGTCGTCGCCCTGGTCATCCGGTGCAGCGTGTCTCCGGAGTGACGCTGTTCGTGCCAGCGGACGGGCAACGCCAGCGCCTTCGCATGGAGCGAGTCGGCGAATCGCTCGCGCACCACCAGGGCCGTGAAGCGCTCCAGGATGCGTGCGGGACCGTGCATCGTCCACGCGACGCCGACGGCGGCCAGCATCAAGAGCAGGTCGTTTCGCGCGTCCGCGATCCCGTCCATGCCGTGCGCCTGGAGCGCATTGACCGCCTGGCCGAAGAACCACGGGATGGTCAGCCTGACCAGCTGGGCCAGGACGAGCAGGACGACGAAGAGCACGACCTTGCGGCGCCGCCCTTCCGCATGCCGCCAGAGCGTCGAGTAGAGTTTCGCTACGCTGCCGGTCGGGAGGGAATCGCGCGTCACGCGATCACTCTAATTCCATCGAGCCACCTGGGACGATTTTCCATGAACGCGTGATTGGCGCGCCCCGCCTGCTCGTGCGCTGCGTGTAGTTGCTGCTCGCACAAGGCGACTTCCTTGAAGTGCGCAGAGGCTCCCACACAGCCCTTCGGCTCTCTCAAGCCGGACGGAGAGGGATCCGATCATCAGTTACTGGACTTCCTCTCGTATGACCCCGACTTTCGAAGTCTCGGGGAACGCGCACTCGCAGTGGGGGGAAAATGGGTATCGGTTTCGTGTGTCCGGCGAACTGTCGACGCGCCCTGGCGCTACTCGCGCTGGGCGTGCTCGCGGCGTGCGGGGATGGATCGCCAAGGGACACCGCGCCGATCCATGCGGCGCCGTCGCAGCGCTTCGTCTTCACCAACGGCGACTTCGAGAACGATCCGATCGGGACGATGCCGCCCTCGGGCTGGACGCTGCTCAACTACCTGAATGCGAACGGCGTCAGCGGAACCACCAGCGCGCCCCCCTCGAGCTTCTCCGCGCTGAACCTGTCCGGAGTGGGCACCGGCGTCAACGCGACGTTCGTGGTCGGCGGAACGACGCTGACGCAGACCGACCCCGACCTCGGCTCCGGGCAGACGTTCCGCTTTCCCCTCTACGGACAGCGCTCGGCGCGGCTCAACTACAAGGACCCGACCACCAACGGGAAGAACAAGAACGCCAACGTGCTGCGGCAGACGATGACGGTGGGCCTGGCCGACTTCGACCCGACCGATGGACAGATCCACGTGCGATTCGCCATCGCGCCGGTGCTGGAGAACCCGTCGCACGCGTTCAACCAGCAGCCGTACTTCTACGTCGAGCTGCTCGACCTGACCCGCGGCACCACCCTCTACACGGGCTTCAACACCGCCGGGCAGACCGGGGTGCCCTGGCACACCACCACCAGCACCGCGACCGGCAACGCGACCCAGTGGCTCGACTGGGCCCTGGTCGACATCTCGCCGGACAACGCCACGCTGTCCGTCGGCGACCAGGTGCAGCTCACGGTGGTCGCCTCGGGCTGCTCGCTGGGAGGCCACTTCGGCCGCGTGTACCTCGATGGGATGGGCTCGACCGTCCCGGGCCCGTACGTGACCGCGAGCGCTCCGCAGTCGGTGAACGCCGGCGCCACGCTGACCTACACCTACCGCTACGCGAACGGCGGCTCGACCGCGGCGCTCGGGACGCACGTCGATCAGGTGACCCCGCCCAACACCACCTTCGCCTCGGTCTCCGGCATCACCGGGTGCACGACGCCGGCGGCGGGAAGCGCCGGAACCATTTCCTGCCCGATCGGCACGCTGAACCCCGGCGCGTCGGGCAGCTTCACCATCACCGTCAACGTCGCCGCGAGCGCGACCGGCAAGATCATCAACGGAAACTACTCGATCGGCTCGGTCAACCAGCCGACGCTCCTCGGCGCCAAAGTCACCACCGCCGTCATCGGGTCGACTACGCATACCGCGGACATCGTGGTGGTGAAGACGGCAAGCGTCACCGCCGTCCAGCCGGGCGCCGCGTTCACCAGCGGCGCGAACAACCCGCTCTACACGATCACGATCACCAACAACAGCACGACGGATCAAATCCGTGCGTCGCTCGGGCGCAGCGTCAGCTTCACCGACGTGATCCCTGCGCAGCTCACGGGCGTGACCTGGGCTTGCACCGTGACCCGCGCCGGCAGCGGGGCCGGCGCCAATCCGACGAAGTGCCGCGACCAGGGCGGGGCGGCGAACTTCAACGGCACCGGCAATTCCATCTCGCTGTCGCCGCGCCTCGGGTTCAACGGCGGCGCCGGCGGCGGGCAGCTCACCATCAAGGTCTTCGGAACCATCTCGGCGACCGCGTCGGGAACGATGGTCAACACCGCGAAGGCGTCCGCGCCGAGCGGGACGACCGATCCGGACCTCTCGAACAACACCTCGACCGTCTCCGTCTTCGTGGGAACGCCCCGGACGCTGACCGTCACCAAGGCCGGCGGCAACGCGAACGGCTCCATTACCTCGGCGCCCGCGGGCCTCTCCTGCGGGACGAGCTGCGGCTCCGCCTCGGGAACGTTCGCCGACGGGTCGCAGGTGGTTCTGAGCGCCTCTCCCGTTGCGGGCGCCTCCTTCACGGGGTGGAGCGGCGCGGTACCCGCCTCGTGCACCGTCAGCCCGGCGCCGCCCAACTGCATGCTGACCATCTCCGGGAACATGAGCGTCACCGCGACGTTCGCGCCGCCGCCCGCCGTCAGCGCGCCGGCGACCGTCTTCGTCTACTCGGGAAACAACCAGCTCACCTCCACCGGCACCGCGTTCGCGAACCCGCTCGCCGTCCTGGTCGCCGACTCGAACGGCACTCCGGTGCCGAACATCACCGTTTCCTTCGCGGCGGTTCCGTCCGGGGCTGGCGCCTCCGCAGGCCTCGGGACCGGCACCGCCACCACCAACGCCTCAGGCATCGCGACGCGGAGCGCGACCGCGAACTCCACGCCCGGCACGTACACCGTGAACGCGACGGTGAGCGGCGTCGCTTCGCCCGCCACGTTCACCCTCATCAACGTGGGTCCGCCCGCGTCGATCACCTACGTGAACGGCGGCAGCTCGACGGATCCGCAGAGGGCCCCGATCAATTCTCAGTATGCGGCGCCGCTGGTGGCGGTGGTCCGCGACGCGGCCGGCAATCCCATCCCCGGCGCCACAGTCACGTACACCGCGCAGCCCGCCTCGGGCGCTTCCTGCACCGTCTCGAACGGCAGCACGAGCGGCGCGAGCGTGACCGCCACGACCGACTCCTCCGGCATGTCGAGCGTGACCGCGACCGCCAACGGCACGGTCGGCGCTTTCACCGTGACCGCTTCGGTCGCCGGCGTCGCCACTCCCGCGACCTTCCAGCTGCAGAACGTCTCCACCGGTCCCGCCGCCGTGTTCATCGTGAGCGGGAACTCACAGACGACGCCGATCGGCAGCGCCTTCGGCAGTCCACTGGTGGTCGTCGTCGCCGATGCCTCGGGCAACTCGCTCCCCGGCATCACCGTGAATTTCGCGGCGCAGACCGGCTCGAGCGGGGCGACCGCGACCCTCTCGGCGCCCTCCGCGGTCACGGACAGCTCCGGGCTCGCCAGCGTCACCGCCACGGCGAACGCGACCGGCGGTGTCTTCACGGTCACCGCCAGCGTGTCCGGCGTGCCGACGCCGGCGACGTTCACTCTCACGAACGACGGCGGCCAGAGCATCCAGGTGCAGGCTGGCAGCCCCCAGACGGCCACGGTCGGAGCGCCCTTCGCCTCGCAATTGCAGGCGCTCGTCCTGGACGGCGCCGGCGCCGCGGTGGCGGGAGCGGTGGTCACGTTCCAGGCGCCCACGAGCGGGGCGACGGCGACGCTGAGCGGCGGCTCCGCCTGCGTCCCGGCCGCGGCAGGCTGCATGACGGCGACGACGAACGCGTCCGGGATCGCCAGCCTCAATGCGACCGCCAACTCGATCTCCGGACAGTACGCGGTCACCGCCTCGACGCCGAACGCGCCCACGGCGGCGAGCTTCAATTTGACCAACCAGTGCACCGCCGACTCCCAGTGCACGGGCATCGCTCCGATCTGCGACCTGGCGACGAATTCCTGCGTCGCGTGCGCGACCAACACGCAGTGCAACAACAAGAACCCGTCGCAGCCCTTCTGCGACGCATCGGGCGCCTGTTTCGCGTGCACCGCGGACAGCCAGTGCGCCGGCACGACGCCCATCTGCAGCCAGGCCACGAACTCCTGCGCCGCCTGCACCACGGACCCACAGTGCGCCAACAAGGATCCGGCGAACCCCTTGTGCCTGGGCTCCGGCGCCTGCGGCGCCGGGTTCACGATCAACGGGTCCGCGGGAGCGAACGGCACGGTGTCGCCTTCCGGGGCGCAGACGGTCGCGCCTGGAGGGAACCTCACCATCACGATCACGCCCGATCTCCACTTCCACGTGGCCGACGTGCTGGTGGACGGCAGCTCGGTCGGGGCGGTCACGAGCTTCGCGTTCACGAACGTCAACGCCAACCACACGCTCGCCGCGAGCTTCGCCATCGACCAGTTCTCCGTGACGGCAAGCTCGGGGCCGAACGGCACCCTGAGCTGCTCGACGCCGGTCGACTACGGCCAATCCTCGACGTGCACCATCTCTCCGGCGGCGGGGTACCAGCTTGCCAAGCTCACGGACAATTCCGTCGACGTGACCTCGCAAGTGAGCGCGGGCAGCTACGTGCTCACGAACGTCACCGCTCCACACTCGGTGGCGGCAACCTTCATCAAGGCGCAGGGCACCTCCTGCGCCGGCAACAACGAATGCGCCACCGGGGAGTGCGTGGACGGGGTTTGCTGCAACCGCGCATGCACCGGCCAGTGCGAGGCATGCGACGTAGCCGGCAGCGTGGGCACCTGCTCGACGGCCACTGGGACTCCGCACGGCACCCGGAGTGCATGCGCCACCGACGGCACGGCCTGCGGCGGAAGCTGCGACGGCGTCCATCCGGCGGCATGCACGTATCCAGGCGACTCGACTTCCTGCCGCGCCCCGTCGTGCGCAGCAGGGACCGCCACGCTCGCCGCCTCCTGCAACGGCGCCGGAGGCTGCCCCGCCGTCCAGACCCAGACCTGCACGCCCTTCGTCTGCGGCGCTACCGCGTGCACCGGCAACTGCAGCGCCGATTCCGACTGCTCCACCGGCAACTGGTGCTCGGCAGGCGTCTGCGTCCCGCTGCTCGGGCCGGGCCAGGCCTGCGGCGGGGCGAACCAGTGCGGATCGCAACACTGCGTGGACGGCGTCTGCTGCAACACGGCGTGCACCGGACAGTGCCAGGCCTGCGCCGAGTCCGGCAGCGTGGGCACCTGCACGCCCGTGACCGGCGCTCCGCGCAACCCGCGGACCGCCTGCGCTTCGGACGGCTCGATCTGCGGCGGCGCGTGCAACGGAACCAACCCGACCGCATGCGCTTATCCGGGCGGCACCAGCACCTGCCGCAATCCATCGTGCACCTCGGGCGTGGCGGTCGCGGCTGCGTCGTGCGACGGGGCGGGCTCGTGTCCCGCCGAGCAGGACGTCACCTGCGCTCCGTTCAGCTGCGGTCCCACAGCGTGCGCTGGCAACTGCACGGTCGACACCGATTGCACGGCCGGGAACTACTGCGCGGCCGGAGTCTGCACTCCCCAGAACGGCCCTGGCGTCGCCTGCGCCGGCGCGAACCAGTGCGCGAGCGCGCAGTGCGTCGACGGCATGTGCTGCGCAACGGCCTGCAACGGACAGTGCCAGGCTTGCGACGAGCCCGGGTCCGCTGGCACGTGCACGAACGTGACGGGCGCCCCCCGCGGGGCGCGGCCGGCGTGCGCCTCGGACGGCAGCACGTGCGGCGGCGTTTGCGACGGATCGAGCGCGACCGCGTGCGCCTATCGGGGCGCGTCGACGACCTGCCGCGGGGCGAGCTGCGCGGCAGGGGTCGCTACGCTCCAGGCGGGCTGCGACGGCGCCGGCAGCTGCCCGGCGAAGCAGACGCAGGGCTGCAGTCCTTATCTCTGCGGCCCGCAAGCCTGCTTGGGCAATTGCGCCTCCGACGCCGACTGCGTGTCCGGAGACTTCTGCGCCGCGGGCATCTGCAAGCCGCTGCTGACGAACGGCAACACCTGCGCCGGCGCGAACCAGTGCGCCAGCGGGCAGTGCGTCGATGGCGTGTGCTGCAACGCCGCCTGCGGCGGGCAGTGCCAGGCCTGCGACGTGCCCGGCCAGATCGGCACCTGCACGAACGTGGCCGGCGCGCCTCAGGGATCGCGGCAAGCCTGCGCCTCGGATGGCAGCGCTTGCGGCGGCGCGTGCGACGGCACCGGTGCAACCCAGTGCGCGTATCCCGGATCGGCGGTCGAGTGCCGCGCCACGAGCTGCTCGGCCGGCGTGGTCACGGAGGCCGCGATGTGCAACGGCACCGGCGCTTGCCCCGCGGTGGTCCAGGACTCGTGCGGCGGCGCCGCCTGCAACGGCAATGCGTGCGCGGCGACAACGGCGTGCAGCAGCGATTCGCAATGCGCGCCGAACGCGTCGTGCGTCGCCAGCCGGTGCCAGGTGAAGGGCACGCCCGGTGTCTGGCAGGTGGCGGGCTCGGGAGGCTGCGCCTCGGGAGGCGCCGGCGGCCTGGCGCCTCTGCTGGCGCTGGCGCTCGTCGGACTGTGGCGCACTCTCCGCTCGCGCCTCGAACGGCGCCGTCTGGCCGCCGTGGCGCGAAACGCCGTGCTCGCCGCGGTGCTGGCGGCCTCGGCAGTCGCCCGGGCGCAGACCGTGCCCGTGCAGCCGCAATTCGACGCCGACCGCTTCAACCCCGGCGCGGGCAGCTACGACATCCTGTCAGTGGGAAGCGCATCGGTGCCCGAGCACCTCGACATGCACGTCTCGATCTTCTCCTCCTACGCGCGCGACCCCTTGCGGCTCATCGCGATAGGGGACCCCTCGCAGCAGATTCAACTGCTACGCAGCCAAACGCTGATGCACCTCGGCGCAAGCGTCGGGCTGTTCGGCAGGTTCGAGTTGGGCCTGACGCTGCCGGTGCTCGTCGCGCAGAGCGCCAACTCGAACGACCTCCTCGGGACGCTGGTCGCGCCTGGAGACGGCATCGGGGACGTGCGCCTGGTCCCCAAGGCGCAGCTCTGGCGATCGGAGCTGCTCGCGGTTGCCGTGGCGACGCCCGTGACGCTGCCGACCGGCAACGGCACTGCCTTCCTCAGCCACGGGAGCGTCACCTTCGCTCCCGAGCTGCGGATCGAATCGAACGGGTTGCCGGTCAGGCTGGCGGCATCGTCCGGCATCGTGCTGCGCCGTGGGCGCGATTTCGCGAATCTCACTGTCGGCAATGCGCTGACGTATGGCCTCGCCGGCGAGCTTCCGTTCTCCTGGCTGGGGCAGCGCCTGGCCGCGGTCGCCACGCTGGCGGGCGAGGTGGAGCTGCAGCAGCCCGGGTGGGTGGAGCGGCCGATGGAGCTGCTCGGGGCGCTGCGATGGCTGCTGCCGGCGAATCTCCAGCTCACGTTCGGCGGCGGGCCCGGGTTGACCAACGGGTACGGCACGCCGCGGTACCGCGTGTTCGCGGGAATCGGGTTCGACCCGAACCAAGCCGTCCGGCGGGTACGGCCCAAGGCGCCGATCCTGGTCCAAGAAACGCCGGCACCCGCTCCGGCGCCGGTGCCGCCGCCGGTCCCGCCCGAGCCTGCACCGGTCGTCCTCGACGAGGTGCCGCCCATGCCGGAGCCGGCCGCGGTGCTCGCGCTGGTCGAGACGCCGGAGCTTCAGAAGACCGTGCGGGACGGCCACTTCGCCCTGCTCGCCCAGGTGCAGTTCAAGCGCAATGAGGCGACCATCCTGACTGTCTCGATTCCGTTGCTGGAGAAGGTGGTCGAGCTGCTGCGGGACTCGCCGGAGATCCACAAGGTCCGGATCGATGGACACACCGACGGGCGCGGCAAACCCGCCTACAACCGCCGGCTCTCCCAGCGCCGCGCCGAGGCCGTGCTTCAGTACCTCGTCGGGGCCGGCATCGACGTCTCGCGCCTGCGGGCGAAGGGCTACGGCGCGGGCAAGCCGCTGGTGCCGAACGACACCGCCAGAAATCGCGCGATGAACCGGCGCGTGGAGTTCGTCGTGCTCGACGGACCCAAGCCGGACGCCGCCCACCCCTGAATTGACTAGGGTCCCCGATCAGGGGGCCCTACATGCCACGCGAAATCCTTGCGGCGCTGCTGGTCAGCTTCGGCGCGGCAGCACAGTCTTTCACGCCACCGTGCCATGATCCGTCGTACCCTGCTCCACCGCCCGGCACGGCCTTGCCGATCGACGCCGTGTGTCCCGTCCGCGGGCAACCCAATCAATCGGCGGCCGAGACGGCGCAGAATTCGGCGAAGAACAACTTTTGCGCTCCGGGGCCATCGCAGCCGGTCACGGTCGATCAGATGCGCGCGCTCCAGGCCCAGGTCCAGACCAATCCGAAGATCAACTTCGGCGGACGGGTGCACCCGCTGTCGAAGCGGGCAGGGCCGACCACGAACAGGGCACCGATGATCAAGATGGGGGAAGGTTCACTGCGAGTCCTCGAAGGCTACGTGCTCATCGCGCGGCAGGAGGGGAAGGAGATGGTGAATTGCGAGACCACGCCGCCGAACGCGCCGGCCTCTCATGACATCCACATCTCCATCGTGAGCGACGTGAACCAGGTCCACGGAAACGAATGCCAGAGCGTCGTCGCGGAGCTCAGCCCCCATCATCGGCCGGATTCCTGGAACGAAGCGAGCCTGCAGAAAGTGGCGCTGGGGCATCATCGCGTCCGCGTGACCGGGCAGCTGTTCTTCGATTCGAGCCACAGCCCTTGCATCGATGGGAAGGCGGAGGCTGGCGATCCCCACCGCTCTTCGTTGTGGGAAATACACCCGGTCTACGGCTTCGACGTATGCCCGACGGATGCCTGTGCGTCCGGGGGTTGGGTGGCCCTCGACCAGTGGCTCAAGAGCAACCCCTGAGCGGCGCGGCCTCTCGTCTGCACCGCCCAGGCAAGCGCTCGGCGCCGCAGGCCCCGTTCGATGTGCGTGCGCATACTGATCTCGGAGGTTCCGATGAGACCATTGCGCCGCATCCTCCTGGTTGTCGTCTCGCTGCTGGTGATCGCGGGAGTGGTCGCCTGGCTCAACCTCGACCGGATCCTGAAGCGGACGGTCGAGACGGAAGGCAGCAGCTCGCTCCAGCTGAGCACTACACTGAATAGAGCCCATCTGTCGCTGCTCGGGGGGAAGCTTCATCTGAGCAGGCTTGACATCGGGTCCCCGAAGGGCTTTTCCGCGCCGCACATGCTCGAGGTGGGGGACGTCGACCTGGCGGTCAGGTACGGGGAGCTGCGCGAGGATCCGATCCACGTGCAATCGCTGATCGTGAAGCAGCCCAGGCTGGTCATCGAGCAGTCCAACGGCGCGCTGAACTTCAAGACGGCGATGGATCGGATGCCCCCGAGCCGCCCGTCGGAAAAGCCGATCAAGATGATCATCGACGAGCTGAAAGTGGAGGACGCCCAGGTCGTCATCCACCCAGGCCTGCCGGGAGTGCGGCAGGAGATCGCCGTGCCGGTTCCGTCGATCACGCTGAAGGACGTCGGCAGCGGCCGCGGCTCGCAGAACGGCGCGGCGATCAAGGACGTCGCGATGGTCGTCATCGCCGCCCTGGCCGGCCACGCCGCGCAGTCCGGGGCCCTTCCCGCCGAGCTGAGAGGCCTCCTGCAGCTGAACGTCGGGCAGGTGGCCGGCAAGCTGGGCGCCGAAGCTCAGAAGCAGATCGCCGCCGCCATCCCAGGCGAATTGGGCAACAGGCTGTCCAAGCTGGCCGCGGACCCGGAGGCGCTGGCCAAGGACCCGACCAAAGCGCTGCAGGGAGAAGTCGGCGGAGTGCTCGGCGGAAATGCGCCTCAGCCTCCCGCGGCTGGCCGAGCCGGCACGCCCACGAAGAGATAGACCCCCCTGCACGCTAGCGGTGCGGCTCCGAGGGCGCATTCGGGTGACGCTTCAGAAGGGTCCTCAACGAGGGCGAGCGGCGGACCAACTCCTGCTTGAGTAGATGCGCGATCAGCGAGGGCGGGCACGCCGCCCAGCGGGAGAGGTTCTGCACCAGCAGGGTCGAGGTGTACGTGCGGCCGCAGAGCAGCGCGGCCGCCTTGCCGTCGACGGGCAGGCCGGCGAGCGATCCGAGGCAGCGGCCTTCGGTCTTGAGGATGACCTCCACCCGCTCCTCGGGATCCGCGGTCGAAAACCGCGCGCGCAAGAGATCTCGGGCAATGCGGCGGGTCTGTTCCGGCAGGTCGCGCGACTCGACGAGCTTCTGCTGCTCGAGAAGGCGCCGGCCGCCGTACAGGCGGCGCATCAGACCGGCGGAGAGTTGCGGGTTGCGCAGGAGCGCTCGGCGCACGCCCGCGTCCGCGGCGAAGGCGCCCCGCGCTGCGAGCGCTTCGAGTCCCGAGGGAGTTCCGTGATGGGCCGCGACGAGCCGCGCCTGCGGGAGACCGAAGCGCGGGTTTTCGAGCAGGGCGTGGATGACTGCTGGGAGCGGATCGAAGCAGAACGCGGAGAGGTCCGGCTCCTCGGCCGTTCTCGCCTGCGCGGCCCGCTCGCCTGAAGGGAGCTGCCGGAGAAATGTCTCGTACACCTGGCGGTGCACGCCGGCGGGCACCTCTGCTGCCGCGGGCTCGTCCTCGTCGGGGACGTCTTCAGGCGACACCGCCTTATCCTCTCCTGTACACGTCGGTGCTCAGGTACTTCAGGCCAGAGTCGACCATTCGCGTCTCCCGTCTTGACCGGCAAGATTTCGTCCACCAGAGCCGGGTCCCAGAGCGGGGGAGTGTAGCCAATCCCGACTCCTTCAATCTTGTGCGGTCCGGGCTGACCCCCGAGCAATACGGAGGATTCCGCGGGCTCGACGGCGACGATCCGGATGCCCGGCTTGTGTCGCTTGAGCAACGACCTTGCGAAGCCGAACCAGCGACGTGTCTCCGATGGCTTTGAGAATGTCCATGGCGACTCAATTGTGTGAGCGCTTCTTCGGCGCGGCCGCCTTCGCCTTCTCGTGCTCGGAGACGCCCTTCGCACGCAGCTTCGCGATGCGCGCGATCAACTTCACGGGGACGGGCTGTGAGAGAGGGAACCGGATCGTGCCTTTGCTGAGCTCGTAAGGTGCAAGGTCGTCCCCGAGCGCCGCCACGACGTCATCGGAAGCGGGGTACAGCGAGTAGTGCTCCTTCCACCCGGCGAAGTAGACCACGCGGTTACCGCGCAGCTTGAACGCGGGGATCTGGTACGAGATCACTTCCTCGGCGCCGGGCACGGCCTTGCGGATGGCGCTCCGCACGCGCTCGAGGACGCCCTGCACTGCCTTGGGCTGCGAGGCGATGTATTCGTCCACGGACTTGAAGTCGGTCTTGGCCATGGCGTCCTCCGTTCCCGCGCCTCGATCCTAGCAGACGTGCTGGACGGTGGCCGGGCGGCGCGTCAGGACGCGGGCGTGCGGAGGAATTCCCACGAGCTGACGCGCAGCCTGGACCGCGCCCGAGGCGCTCTCGCGAAGGAGCGGCTGGCAGACAAGGCGCTCGAGACACGCAAGACGACCCCGGGACCCGCAGCCACGGCGTTCGGCGCGCTCGCGCTCGCGCTGATCGTGCTTGCATTCGCCACCGGACAGCATTGGCTGCTGTACTTGGCGCTGGCTGCCGCAGCCGCCGGCGGCCTGATGTTCGTCGGCGGGCATGGGCGCGGACTGCTCAGCGGTTTCGCCGGACACGGCGATGCCGGGCACGCCCAGGTTGGCATGGGAGCGACGGTGGCGGCCGACGCCGTTCTCGAGCCGGGCGCGCGTGTCGAGATGGGCGCGTCGGTGGGAGCGGGCGCGACGGTGCGGAGCGATGCGGTCGTGCGGATGGGGGCGAGCGTCGGCGCCGGGGCCGTGATCGAGCGCGGCGCGCTGGTGTCCTGGGGCGCGTCGGTGCACGATGCCGCCGTCGTCGAGGAGGGCGCGACGGTCGGCGCCGCCTCTGACGTGCTTGCCGGCGCGCGCGTTCCGGCCGGAATGTGGCTGCGCCCAGGCACCACGTTCGGCGGCCGGACGTCGCCTGCCGTCTCTCGCCCGCAAGCCGCCGCGCCCGTCGCCGACCCGCGCCTGGCGCGAGTCGAAGCTCGTCGAGGGTGATGGAGTGAGCCGCGCCGGAGACTGCGAACAGGGCGAAAAGCAGCGTCCGCATCGGAGGGCCTCCCGCAGAGGGTTGCGCAGAATGGCCCAAACGAGCGACTCCGCCAAGCGAGCTACGCAGGCGGCGTCCCTACGAAAACTGTCGCCCCTCTCGGCGCCACAGTAATAAGTTGGTCATCTGCCCGGAGACGACCATGAGCGACGAGCGTTGGGAAGAGCAGTTCAGACAGTTCCTGCGAAAGAGGGGCGAAGACTTCCGTCGCACCGGCGAAGACATCAAGGCCGAGGCGCAAAGGCTCCTCGACGCCGCGATGGATCCGGAGAAGCAGAAGAGAGTTCGGGATCGGCTGAACGAGCTCACTGTCTGGGCGCGAAAGGCCGCGCAGGGTGTCGCTGGGGCGGTGGAGGAGGCAGCCACCACGGCCGGAACGGCTTTCCAGCGCGCCACCGAGAAGGTGACCGGAGCAGCGGCCCCCGCCCCTGCACCGCCACGCCCCGCAACGCCCGCCCCCGCACCGCCCGCCAAGAAGGCGAGCGCAAAAGTCAGCACCGGCAAGCCACGAGGGAAGAGCAGCGGCAAGCGCAAGCATTAGGCTCGGTAGCCTCGGCGCATCGTCTCGTCTCGAATGACGCAGCGCGGCCCGTCCCGGACGACTCAGCGTCACGAGCGGCGGGATGCGGTCGCGTGCGCGACGCGATCGCATAGGCGATCAGGTTGACCGCCAGGACCGTCGCACCGAGCAGAACTTGGACGTCGCGCGTGAGGCTCGCCGGGTAGAGCACGGGAACCAACGGTCATCGCCGCGAGTCGCTCATGAATCGTCGCCGGCCCAAGCACGGTGTCGGCGTATCCCGCCGGCGTGTAGCGCTGGCGATGAGGCTCGAACGCCAGGCGCAGGCAGTCTAGGATTCCTTGCGCGTCGGCGGCCGTCGCCCTGCGAATCGCGATTACCATTCCAGTGGTCATTATCCGCTGCTAGCAGCCAGTCCGCCGCCTCGCAAGGCAAGAACGAGATCCGGTTTGCCCTTCGTTCCGTACTTGGATCGAAATGGGCAAAGCCATGAGCCTGCCGGCGGCGGCCATCTTGGTGCTCGCGGCCGGGCCGGGCGCGGCGCACGACTTCTGGATCATGCCCGGTGCGTTCACGCCCGAAGTCGGCGCAACGGTCGCGGTGAGCCTGCGCGTCGGGCAGCAATTTCGCGGCGAGCCCGTTCTGGGGGAGCGCAAGCAAGTCGAGCGCTTCTTCGCGGTCGGGCCCACCCGCGAGAGGCCGGTCACCGTTCGCCAGGGCAGCGAGCCGGCAGGATTCGTACGGATCGAGTCGCCGGGACTCTGGATCATCGGCTACCGCAGCCGGCCTTCTCCGATCTCGCTCCCGGCGGAGCAGTTCGAGCGCTATCTCGCGGAAGAAGGCCTGGAGAGGATCATCGACATCCGCGCGGCGCGCGGGGAGACCGGCCTGGGAGCACGGGAGATCTTCTCGCGCTGCGCGAAATCGCTCGTCTCGGCTGGACCTGGCCCCGAAGGCCACGACCGGCAATTGGGACTGAGGCTGGAGCTGGTCGCCGAGGAGAACCTGTATGCGCTCGAGCCCGGCCAGGAGCTCGCCGTGCGCCTCCTCTACGAAGGAGAGCCGCTTCCAGACGCTCTCGTGGTGGCCCTGAACAGCGACGAGCCCGAGAAGAGATTGGCGGCGCGCTCGGACTCCGAAGGGCGCGCCGCGTTTCGGATCGGGCGCGCCGGGCCCTGGCTGATCAAGGCCGTGCACATGATTCCAGCACCTCCGGACGTCCTCGCCGATTGGGAAAGCCTGTGGGCCTCGCTCACCTTCGAGGTCCACGAATCCACCAGCGCGCGGCGACCGTAGAGCGTGCAGGCGCTCAATCCGAGGGCCAACAAGGAGGCCATCGATGGCACGAACCGGGACACGCATGTCCCTCGCGCGGGGGCTTGCCTTCGCGCTGCTCGCGCTGACCTTGGGCTCGGCGCCGAAGCCGGCCGCGGCCGCCAGCCATAGAGAGGCGCCCCGCATCTCGCTGGACCCGCCGGCCGACATCACCGACTTCTTCCTGTTCCGCAGCTACGAGGCCGGCCGGCAAGACAAGGTCATCCTGATCATGAACGTCTTTCCCGGCGGCGAGCCCAGCTCGGGCCCCAACTACTTCACCTTCGATCCGAACGTCCTCTATGCCTTCCACGTCGACAACGACCGGGACGGCAAGGCTGAGGAGCCGAACTCGAGTCGCGCGCCAGCGGTGCTTCTTCCATTGCCGCGAGGTTGCTCGAGCAGGACGCGACAAGTGACGCAGCGCGTCCCGTTCCGGGACGGGACGCGGCGCGTCAACGGAGTGGCCGCCGACTGCACCAGCTCGTCCTCCGACGCGGAACGCGCGTCGATGCTCTTCGGAACCAGGCCGTCTCGCGCAGGACGAGAAGTGATTGATGGTGAGAATCCCGGGACGACCCCAGGTTTGGTCCAGAGGCAATCGTGCGCGGCGAGAATCGACGGGCCGAGGCGCCTGGCGGCGCCGGGCTACCGTGCCTTGCGCGTCCGCGCTGCCTTGCGGGCTGCCGCGCGGCGCCTGGCCGGGCCCTTGGTCCGGACCGCCTTCTTCGCCGCGGCGCTGCGCGCCCGCCGGCCGCGGCGCATGGCGGCGCGGTGCGCCTGCGCAGCAAGCGCCGAACGCGAAGCCGAGGAGCGAGGCTCGCGCCGCAATGCACCTCTCACCGCCCGCGACCGCCTCGGGGACGGCCGCCGCCGGCTGCGCCCGCGTGCGACGTCCCGCGCTGCCTTGCGCCTGGTCGCCGCCGAAGCCTTCCCTCGCCCCGGCGCTCCCAGCTTGACACCGGCGCGCCTGGCCTTCGACAGGCCGATTGCGATCGCCTGCTTGGGCGACCGGGCCCCGTGCTTGCCCTCCCGTATGTGGTGCATTTCTTCGCGCACGAACTCGGCCGCCCGGTCGCAGCAAGCTCCGCCGTCACGCCGCCGCCTTCTTCACGGTCTCCCAGGTCCGTGTCGTGACCTCCTTGCCGAACGCCTTCTCGATGAGCGTCATGAAGACCGGTCCTCGGGGACCCGGGACGTAGGCGCTGAAGACCTCGCTGCCCTTCATGCACAGGATGCGCGCGCCATCGCGCTCGATGGGCAGCTCGAGCTTCGCCCGGGGCGTGCCGCGCAGGAACGTGACGACCCGCTTCGCGTCGGGCGACAGCCGGAACGGTGCATACGGGTCGGAGTCGAGGATCCTGCGCAGCGCGTCCACCGAGCGCACGATGGTGAGGAACGGTTGGCCGAGGTGCTTCTTCATCGCGGCCTCGGCCTTGCGCTCGACTGACGCCTCGGACGATGCGCGCGCGCTGAAGACGACGTTGCCGCTGGAAAGGAGCGTCTTCACGTCGGTAAAGCCGGCCGCCTCGAAGCACTTCTTCAGCTCCGGCATTTTCGCGTTCATGGGACTGACCGCCCGGAGGAACGCCGCGTATCGTTGCATCGCCGCCATCTTCTAGCCCGCGTAGGGTTGGCCTTCTGGTGCGCGCAGGTCCCGCGCTAGGAGCACTGCAAGAACGAGGAGCAGCGGCGCCGTGGCCAGACCGGGCGTGTAGCCACGCTGGTAGAGCGACCACAGCGGATGGCCGACTCCGTTCACCAGCTCGATGCAGACCCAGATCCACGCCAGCGCAACCGCGGACGGCCACGACCGCCGCACCGGTCCGAGGAGGCAGAAGACGCCGAAGGCGACGAGCGCGACATTGAAGACGATGAAGCCGCGCCGCCGGTCTGAGGAGAGGAGGCCGCTCACGAAGGCGGCGGGCGGGAAGACGTCGTAGAGCCGCCCTGCGTACTCCTCGACCGAGTGCGCTGCCTGCGCCGCGACGAGCGCGAAGAAACGGCCCTGGCGCCGGTTCATCACGGACGCATCCCCTGCGACCTGCCCCGCGCGCACATCTGCGGTCCGTCGCGCGCGCACATCTGCGGTCCGCCGCGCGCGCACATCTGCGGTCCACCGTGCGCGCACATCTGCGGTGGCGAACGGATGAACGCAGCTCCCTCGACGCGCAGGGCGCCATCCGGCGGTGTCCGGTTCACGTGATGATGCTAGCAGGGCCCTCCGACACTCGTCGCCGGGGGTGCACGCCCAGATTGAGGTTTTTCTTTGGGGGGCTGAAAAAAGCCGAAGCGATTTCGATCGCTTGCGCGAGGGGGCTTTACGTCGGCCGTCGACGGTCGGAATGACATCCGAGAACGCCCCGAACGGGGGAAGATACCCCCAGACCTGACATGTACCAGCTGTACAGGGCCGCGGACCGGACCTCTCCCCCCGCGCCGGTGATTGCACAAGCGGGGCGCACGCGCGGCCTCAAACTGATCGTGCACCCGCGGCCGGTCGGCGATCAGCCGGAGCCCCTTCAGCCGCGCGGCAGCTCCTCGATGCGGTCGACCCGATTCGGGTAGAACGCGAGGTGCCCCTTGATCGCGGCGACGTCCGGATACGGATCCTCGTAGGACCAGACTGCGTTCTCGGCCGCGCTGCCACCCGTCCGGATCGTGTAGTAGGAGGCGTCGCTCTTGTACGGGCAGTGGGTCTTGTGGGTGGTCCGCTCCAGGAGCGACATGTCCGCGTCCTCGCGCGGGATGTACTGCACGGGGGGAAGGCCCGTCTCTTTCAAGGTGAGCGCCCGGGTGGTGTCGGCGACCACGCGTCCGTCGAACAGGACCCGGACGCGGTTGGGATTGGGCACGATGGTGATGGGATGGTCCGCTCGGCGTTGCATCTGGGGTCTCCCGATCATAATCCCTGCCCGCGCATGAGCAATCCAAAGGAACAAGAGATCGTCACCCTGCGGGCATGGAGCGAATCCGCCCCCTACTGGGACAAGTACGCCTCGGTGATCCGGGCGATGTTCGAGCCCCTCTCGGACGCCTTGATCGAGGACGCCGCCCTGGGGCCGGAAATGTCCGTGCTGGATGTCGCGGCAGGCACCGGGGAGCCGTCGCTCCGGATCGCCGAGGTGTGCGGGCCCTCGACCTCGGTCACCTGCACGGACCCGGTGGCGGACATGGTCGCCGTGGCGAAGCGAGAGGCGGGCCGGCGGAGCTTGCGCAACGTCACCTTCGCCCGATGCGCGGCCGGCGCGCTCCCGTTTCGAACCGGCCGCTTCGACGCGATCGTCTGCAGGCTGGGCGTCATGTTCTTCGCCGACCCGATCGCCTCGCTGCGCGAGATGCTCCGGGTGCTCGTGCCGGGTGGGCGCCTGGCCCTGGCGGTGTGGCACGGGAGCGAATCGAACCCATTCTTCCAGGTGCCGCTGCAGGTCGTGGCGCGCTACGTGCAACTCCCGCCCACGGCGCCGGATGCTCCCGGCGCGTTGCGCTACGCGGAGCCGGGCAAGCTGGCCAGGCTGGTCGCGCAGGCTGGCGCGGCTGGGGTCTCCGAGCGCGTCCTCGCCTTCCACATCGAGGCCCCCATCGGACGGAAGGACTTCTGGCCGCTCCGCGTCGAGCTGTCCGAGATGCTCCGGGCCGTCGTGCGACAGCTCTCGCCCGAGCAGCTCCGCAAAGCGAGTTCCGACGTGGAGGAGGCCATCCGTCCCTACTTCCCAGGCGACCGGATGAGCCTTCCTGCCCAGACGATCATGATCACCGCTCGGAAGTAAAATCGTCCCAGGGGGACCAAGATGCCCAGCAGGAGGGGCCGAGTGCGAGGAGCTGTTCGGCTAATGGCGCTGGTGCTGTCCTTGGTGACGGCGCTCGCCGCGGCGGCGGCAGAGCCGAGCGAAATCCGCGTCGCGGAACAATACGGGCTGGCCTTCCTGCCGCTGATGATCATGCGCGACCAGCGCCTGATCGAGCGCAGGGCAAAGCAGCTCGGGCTGGCGAAGCTCGAGGTGAAGTGGGCGAAGATCGGCGCAGTCAGCGCCATCAACGACGCCCTTCTCGCCGGCGAGCTCGATTTCGCCGCGGGCGGTGTGCCGTCGCTCGTCCTGCTGTGGTCGAAGACTCGCGGCACTCCCGACGCGGTCCGCGCCATCGGCGCCCTCGGTGACATCCCGAACGAGCTGGTGGTGAGCCGCCCGGAAGTGAAGTCGATCCGCGACCTCGGATCCCAGGACAAGATCGCCGTCACCGCGGTGAAGATCTCGAACCAGGCCCTGGCGCTCCAGATGGCGGCGGCACAGCAATTCGGGCAAGAGAACTACGAGAAGCTCGACCCGCTCACGGTCGGAATGGCGCACCCGGACGCGGCGGTGGCGCTCCTCTCGGGAAGCGGCGCGATCACTGCACACTTCTCCTCGCCCCCATTCCTGGAGCGCGAGCTTCGATCACCGCGACTGCACTCCATCCTCTCGACCTACGACGTGCTGGGTGGACCGGCTACGCTGAACGTGATCTGGACGGTGGCGAGGTTCCACGACGAGCATCCCAAGGCGTACCAGGTCTTCTTCGAATCGCTCGACGAGGCGATCGACCTCCTCAACCGCGACAAGCGGGCGGCCGCTGCCACCTACAAGCGGCTGACGAACGACTCCGAAAGCGTCGAGGCGATCGCGGCGATGTTGGAAGACCCTCGCCTCGCGTTCACGCTGACCCCTCATCGGGTGCTGCGCACCGCCGAGTTCATGTACCGCATCGGCCGGGTGAAGCACCGCCCGAGCAGTTGGAAGGAGCTCTTCTTCGACAACGTGCATGGACGCGACGGCAGCTGACGCCGAGCACATTGCCGCTTCACAGCGCCCGAGAATAGGACCAAACTGCCCGAGGAGGTTCCCATGGGCACCTCGATTCGACTCGGCCGCATCGCCGGCATTCCCATTCAGATCGACTTCACCTTCCTCCTGGCGCTGCCGTTCCTCGCTTACCTGTTCGCCCAGCAGTTCGTGGCGGCGGCCCGCATGGTGGGCATCCCGCAGGAGCGGATCGGCGGCGACCGGTACCTCTGGGGGTTGTTAGTCGCGCTGCTGCTCTTCGCGTCCGTGCTTCTGCACGAGCTGGCGCACTCGCTGTACGCCCTGAGGACTGGGTCGCGGGTGACCGCGATAACGCTGCTGATGATCGGGGGCGTGTCGCAGATCGAGGACACTCCGCGCCGGCCACGGGACGAGGCCCTGATGGCGTTCGTCGGCCCACTGACGAGCCTCGTCATCGCCGCGGTCCTGTACGTCGCGATGCTCGCGGTGCCGAAAAGCACAGGCCTTTGGGAGGTTCGGTTCGCTCTGGGCTTCACCTCCTATCTGAACCTCAGCCTCGGCATCTTCAATCTGCTTCCCGCCTTTCCGATGGACGGGGGGCGCGTGCTGCGCGCGCTCTTGGTCAAGCGCCTGGGGTTCCTGCGAGCCACCAGGACGGCCTCCTTGGTGGGCAAAGCGTTCGCGCTGATCTTCGTCGCGCTGGGCGCCGTGACGGGAAACCTGCTCCTCATCCTGGTCGCTTGGTTCGTCTACGCGGGTGCGCAGCACGAAAGACAGCAAGTGGAAGCCAAGGAGGCGCTCGGGTCGATGCGAGTCTCTGACTTGCTCCAGCCAGGTGTTCCCGCGATCGATGCGCACGCCACCCTCGCCGATGCCGTCGAGCAGCTCCTCCGCGCCCGGCGCCTCGCGCTGCCGGTGGTGGCGGACGGCTCGTTCGCGGGCATGTTGAGCGTAGACGACATCGAGCGGGTCGCGCCCGAGGTCCGCGCTCGATCCCCCGCGGCCAGGTTCGTCCGCAGGGTGCGGCCGCCGCCTCCCGACTCGCCGGCCTGGGAGGCGCTGCGAGCCATGTTGCACGCAGGGGCTCCCGAGATCGCCGTCGTCTCTCCCGAAGGCGCGCTCCTGGGGACGATCTCGCGAGCGGACATCGAACGAGCGCTCAGGCTGGCCGAGCTGCAGCGTTCGGCGACGGAGGGCCGCCCAAGCCTGCGCAAACGGATGGTCTGACTGTTCGCGGCCAGCGCAGGATCAGGAACGCCCCGGCGACGACGAAAAAGACGAAGCCGAGGTGGAGGACGAGCACGGCGTCCGCGAGCAAGCGGTACAGCACGCGTCCATGCTACAGGAGCGCGCGCAGATCTGCGGTCTCGAGCCGACGCCAGCGGGTTCTGTACACGTCGGGTCGGACTCCCCGGCCCGCGCTTCTGTACAGCTCGTACATGCCGAGCCGAGAGACTCGCCCGCTTTCTCGTAGGCCTCCTTGCTCTCCTTGGGCGATCGTCACCACGTCGAACGTGGTTGGTCCGTGGTCGGCGAAGCGCCCCAGGCTTTTCTCCGGTCAGGTCGATACTGGTGAGCTCCAGCTGAGCCTGCGCAAAAGTGTTAGGAGAAAGACGCCACACTGCAAAGGGGGATGAAAATGCTCCTACGTATACGACGCGATTTCCTGAAGCTGCTGGCAATCGGAGGCGCAAGCTTCGGTACCGGCGCGCTCTCCTGGAGAACCGCGGCTGCAGAGCAGGCGCAGGGCAAGCGCACAGCGCGAGGCGTTGCCGATTTCAAGGAGATCAAGGCCCTCGCCTTCGACGCGTACGGCACCTTGTTCGACGTGCATTCCGTCGTCGCACTCGGCGAGAGGCTCTTCCCCGGCCAGGGAACGGCCTTGAGCAATACCTGGCGCCTCAAGCAGCTGCAGTACACCTGGGGTCGCAGCCTGATGGGACGGTACGAGGACTTCTGGAAAGTGACCGAGGACGGCCTCGTCTTCGCGGCCAAGAGCCTGAAGCTCGACCTCGACCCCGCCAAGCGCCAGCAGCTCATGGATGCCTATCTGGCGCTGGCCGCATTCCCCGACGTGGCGATGGGCCTCCAGCAGCTCAAGGAGGCCGGCTACAAGCTGGCCATCCTGTCCAACGGGGCCCCGCGCATGCTGCAAGAGGCGGCGAAGAGCGCGAAGATCGATCAGTTCCTTTCGCGCATCATCAGCGTTGACGAGGTCAAGATCTACAAGCCGAGCCCGCGCGTGTACGAGCTGGCGCCGAAGAGGCTCGAGACCGCTCGCCAGACGATTGGCTTCGTGTCCTCCAATTCCTGGGACGTCGCAGGGGCCGCCTCATTCGGCCTCACGACCTTCTGGATCAACCGGGGCAAGCAGCCGATGGACGAGCTCGGGTTCCCGGCCGACAAGGAGGTCGAGAAGATCACCGATCTGCCCGCGCTTCTGAAAGCGGCCTGAGCCGGTCGGCACGACTCTGGGGGCGAGGGAGGACCTGGCCATGCAGCTCACGGTGGTCAAGGAGGACGGGACCTACAAGTGCTCGAAGTGCGGGCACATCATGCACGTCAAGAAGGGACAGCTCCTGCCGCCCTGCACGCGCTGCGGCGGGGCGATGGAGAAGCACGAGGGGCCCGAGCCCAAGGAACCAGCCTGCGAGTAGAGGCGGCTGTTCTGGACGCTGACCTACCCGGGTGTGTGGCACTTGCTCAGCTTCCCGTCAGGATGACCTTGCCTCCTCCGCCCGCCTGCTGGGCGACCCCGATCGCCGTCCGGAACTCCGAGAGCGGGTATCGCGCGGACACCGGCGCGCAGGCCGGATCGCGGCGCAGCACGTCCCACAGCACCGGGGTCGCCTCGGCGAGCGCGCCCGCCGGAAGCTCCCGGAGATAGCGATCGATGCCGAACCCGCGCCAGGTCAGGTTGCGGTAGAGCACCGTCGAGGCCCGGATGGGGAATGGGGCGTCGTCCAGGACGCCGTAGGACACGAGCTGGCCGCCGCGCGCGATGGCGCCGATCAGCGCGAGCGTGTTCGGGCCTCCCACCGCGTCGAGGCCGGCATCGAACGGCTTCTCGGCAGCCAGCGCTCCGAGGAGCTCCGAGAGCGAGGCGGGTGTGCGGCCGGGCTCCTCCTCGCCGACGACGGCGTATCCGCGGTCTCGGCGCGCCACGCGCACCAGCTGGATCCCGCGGCGCCGCGCCAATGCCGCGAGCAGCGCAGCGGTCACGGAGCGTCCCGCGGTTGCGAGCACGCGCACGCCGGAAGAGAGGGAGCAGACATCGAGCAGTCCCCAGGCCGTGAGCGGGTTGAGGGGGAACTGGCAGGCGACCTCGTCGGCAATGTCATCGGGCACAGCGTAGACGCGCTCGGCCGGCGCCACGGCCCGTTCGGCCCAGGCGCCCACGCTACGGAAGGCGACCCGCTGTCCCACCGAAAGGCCGCGCACCTCCCGGCCCAGCTCGAGGACCACGCCCGCGCCGTCGAATCCCGCCACCTGCGGGAAGACCGGCCGGACCCGATAGACCCCGCGCATGAAGAGGAAATCGGCCGGCTGGATCACCCGGGCGCGCACTTCGATGACCACTCCGTTGGGCTGGAGCACCGGCTCGGGCGCTTCACCCAGCCGCAGCACGGCGCCGGGATCGCCGGCTTTGTCGAACACGATCGCGCGCATCCTGACGCTCTGGATGCGCTCCGCGGAGGAAGGGTGCGGCGGTCTTCTTCGTGGCACATCGAGAAACGCCCGGAACCGGGGGAAGCTGGCTGAAGTCGTCTAGCGCGCCAAGGGAAGGCGCAGCGTGAACGTCGAGCCTTTTCCAAGCTCGGAGCGCGCAGCCAGGGTCCCGCCGTGCAGGCGCGCGAGCGCGGCCGCAATGAAGAGGCCCAGGCCGTGCCCGCGGCCATTGGTCGTGTCGGCGCGGTGGAATCGCTCGAAGATGGTCGGCAGCTTCGACGCAGCGATGCCCTCGCCCCAATCCTGCACCTCGACGAGCGCATGACTGGGCGACGAGGACAGCGTGACCTGCACCCGTGATGCGGGCCCACCGTATTTGACGGCGTTGGCGAGCAAGTTGTTCAGCACCTGGCGGAGGCGCTCCCCATCGAAGGACAGGTCGAGGCGGTCTTCGGTGCCCGCCAGCGTGAACGTCGCCTGCGGCTGGAGCTCGCACCAATCGCTGACGACCTCCCGCAGGAACGCGGACAGGTCGGCGCGCACCAGCTGCAACTCCATCTTTGCTTCGGATAGCCGGGCCGCATCGAGGATCGACGTGACGAGCGTCTGAATCCGGTCGAGTTGGTGCATGATCGTCGCGAAGAGCTTCTTCTCGGAATGGGACGTCTGCGCCTCGCCCAGCCGGCGCTCCAGGAGCTGGGCGCTCATCCGTGCCGCGCCCAGCGGCGTCTTGATCTCGTGCGCCAGCCAGTTGAGCATTTCTTCGCGAACAGCGTCGTTTCCGCGACGCTGATCCGTCCGGCGCCGATCCTCCTGCTGCGCCGCCTCCGGCGCCGGGCCCAGCATCTTCTCCACGGCCGCCTCGAAAGTGCTGACGTCCACCGGCTTGGGAAGGAAGGCGCTTGCCTCCTCCAGGCCTTTCGGGCGCGCGGCGCTGAGCAGCAGGAACGGGATCGCCGCCAGCCCCGGGTCGGAGCGGAGCGCGCGCAGGAGCTGCACCCCGGTCCGCCGCGGCATCATGTGATCGCTGATCACCAGATCGGGCCGCTCCGTCCGCGCGAGGAGCAGCGCCTCCTCTCCATCGTGCGCGCGCAGCGTCCGGTGCCCGAGCTCCTCGACGATGTCGGCGCAGATCTCGAGCATCGCCGCCTCGTCCTCAGCGATCAGCACGAGGCCCATCAGGAGTCCTCTTCGCCGACGGTCGATCCGATCGGGTGCGCCTGGCCGGTGAGCAGTCCTTCGACAGAACGGAGCGGAGCGAGAACGCGAATCCCCTGGTCGGTGATCTCGAACTCGCGCAGATCGGTCTTGTAGCTGCTGTCGCGCATCTTGAGCACCGACAGGATGCGGTGGATGCGGCCGCGCAGCTCGACGTAGCGGAGGAGAAGGAGGTTCGCTCCGAGGGTCGCGATCGGCGTGTCGCTGAAATCGAGCTCGGGGCCGGCGACCTTGGCCACCTGTTTGGTGAACACCGTCGTCACCCGCGCGAGCCGCAGGCGCATGCTCAGCGCGGCGAGGAGGTCGTGACGCCGATCCGCGTCGGAGATGGAGAGCTCCAGCGGACCGAGCCCGTCGATCACGAGGCGCCGGGCCCCCAGCCGCGCGATCTCGGCGAGGACCCGATCGATGAGGGTGTCTGCCTCCAACTCGAGGGGCGGCAGGTACAGGAACCGCAGCCCTCCGCTCGCGAGCGAGGGCTGGAGGTCGAGGCCGATGCGCTGCGCCCGGGCGGCGACCATCTCGAGCTCTTCGAAGAAGGAGACGAAGACCGCCTTCTCCCCCTTGCGCGCCCCTTCCAGCGCAAAGCAGGCGGAGAAGAGAGTCTTGCCGATACCCATGCTGCCGGCGAGCATGGTGCTGCTCCCGATCGGCAGGCCTGCATCCACCAGCGCCTCGAGCTCGGGCAGGCCGAAGGCGGCGCGCGCGCGGTCCGGGGCGAATTCCACATTCGGGGGGGGGAGCGCCTCGAGGCGGGGGATGATTCGAATCCCTTCACTGCCGATCTCGAAGAAATGATCACCGGTCAAGTGCGCGCGGCCGCGCAGCTTGACGACCTCGATCCTGCGCAGCCGCCGGACGCCGTGGCGCTTCATCGTCAGCGAGACGATTCCATCGACCGTGGTCGCCTCCGGCAGAGCCATCAGGGCGTCGACCGAGTACTCGGTCGTGAACAGCCCCACACAGTCCACCGCCGCGAGCCCCATACTCAGCTCGTACAGAAACTCGCGCAGCCTCGGCTCGTCCTGCCAGAGATCGCGGATCGCGCGCACGCCGTCGAGGAGGAGCAGCTTGGCGGAGCGCTCGTGCACGGTGTCGATGATCAGATCGCGCGCTTCCTTGGAACCCTTCTTCAGCGGCGCCCAGGCGCTGATGAGGAAGACTTGCTCCCCGAGAAGCTCGGGCCGGAAGAAGGTGAATCCGGACAGCGAGTCGAGCAGCTTGTCGTGCGGCTCCGAGGTCACCGTGGCGATGACCACCGAGACCCCGCGCGCGGCGGTGAGGAATGCGATCTCGCTGCCGAGAACGGTCTTCCCGCTGCCTGGATTTCCGGTGATGGTGAGCACCTGGCGTCGGGGAATGCCACCGCCCAGGAGCGTATCGAGGCTCGGGATACCGGTCGGGAACGGCTGTCTTGCGCCAGAGGCCATGGGGCCTTCCTAGGCGGCGGGGACGCCGGGGAATGGTGCTCGTGCCGCAAGCACGAGGAACGCCCCGCAGTCGGACTGCAGGCTAGCAGCTTTCGCGACCGCCCGCCCGGTCGGACGACAATCGGACGAAGCGCCGCTCAGGGTCATCGCCCGGAGGCGTCGTAGGGTGCCCGGATCTGCATGGCGGAAGCCGTCACGGGATTCGTGCGCCGGAATCGGATGGCGCGGCCGTCGTCGGGCCCGCGCCGCCCAGGGTCGCGCTCGCGGAGGTCGTCGGGATGGGAGGCAAGCTGCGTTCGCGCAGCGCCGCGTCCAGGGCTTTGACCTCCGTCGCGGCGAGCTGGTCGAAGTCGCGCTGGACGTCTTCCAGCTCGCGGCGCAGAGCGACGATGCGGGCCTCCTGGTACGCCGCCGGCTTGCCCTCGTACCGCAGCAGCGCTCCATACAGATGGTCGGTGTGCTCGCGGATGCGTTCCTCGCCCGTGATCGCTCCGCCTTCCTTGGTGGTGACGATCTTCCTCCTCACGTCTTCGAGCTTGTCGCGCAGCGCCGAAAGCCGCGCCGCCAGCGGGTCGCCCTTGGGGAGCTTGCCGGACCGCTCCGCTGTGCCCTTCTGCGCGGCGTCGATGCGGTCGACCAGCCCGCTCATGTCCCCGAACAGCGCCACCACCTTGAGCTGCGCCTCGTAGTTCTTGCGCCGGTCCTCGATCGAGTACGTCGCCCGCCGGTCGAGCACGAGCTCTACATGCGAGTCCAGCGCCTTGCCCGCCTTGCGCAGCCGCACCGTGTACGTCCCGGGCATGACGCGCGGCCCGCGCGAGCCCCAGCTCGTCACCGTCGCGGCGCGCGGGACACGCGGCGGCTTGTGCTGCATCGTCCAGGTCACCCGGTTGAGCCCGCGCCTCGTGCTCACCGGGATGGTGTCGATGAGCTTGCCCTGCGCGTCCAGCACGTCCATCTCGATGGGTCCGTAGAGGTGCCGCGCGCGCTGGTAGTAGGTGATGATCGCGCCGTTCGGCGGGTTCTCGCCGACGAAGGTCGCGTCGCCGTCGGACCACCCGCCCTGCGCCGACATGCGCTGCTGGGCCGGCCGCCCCGGAAGGAAGGCGACCTCCTTCGCGAGCACGTCGTCGGACAGCGCCCGCAGCGGCGACAGGTCGTCGACGATCCAGATGCCGCGGCCGTGCGTCGCCAGCACCAGGTCGCCGTCGCGCGGATGGATCTGCAGATCGCGCACCGCGACGCGCGGGAAGTCGCCGCCGCGGAACTCCGCCCAGCTCCGGCCGCCGTCGATGGAGATGAAGAGACCCAGTTCGGTCCCCAGGAAGAGCAGATCCTTCTTCACCGTGTCTTCCTTGATTACGTGCGCGTAGCCGCGCACGGCGCCGGAGGGGCCGGCGATGCGCGTCCAGCTCTTCCCGAAGTCCTGCGTCCGGTACACCCACGGGGTCATGTCGCCGAACGTGTGCCGGTCGAACGCCGCATAGGCGGTTCCCGGCTCGAACCGGCTGGCCTCGACCCAGGAGACCCAGCTCGCCTTGGGCAGCTCCGGCACGTTCCCGACCAGGTTGGACCAGTGCGCGCCGCCATCGCGGGTGAGCTGCACGTTGCCGTCGTCGGTGCCGACCCAGATCGTGTTGGCGTCGAGCGGCGACTCGCTGATCACCGTGCTGGTGGTGTGCGTCTCCGCAGAGGAGTTGTCCACGGTGATGCCGCCGGACTCCTCCTGGCGCTGCTTCTCGGGATCGTTGGTGGTCAGGTCCGGCGAGATGCGGTCCCACGTGTCGCCGCGGTCCTTCGAACGGAAGAGGAACTGCGCGCCGACGTACACGACTCCCTTGTTCGTCGGGCTCGCGGCGATGGGCGTGTTCCAGTTGAAGCGCAGCTTCTCCTTGTAGTCGGCCTTCGGCTGCACGTCGCGCGCCGACATGGTCCGGCGATCGACGCGGCCGATGAACCCGCCCTGCGACTCGACGTAGACCGCCTCGGGATCCGAGGTGTCTGGCACCGCCCAGAACCCGTCGCCCCCGTAGAGGTTTTCCCAGCGCCTGTTGCTGATGCCCCCGCCGTACGCCGAGTCGCCGACCCACGTGCTGTTGTCCTGCAGGCCGCCGTACACCTTGTACGGGTCCGCTCCGTCCACCGCCACGTGGTAGAACTGCGAGATCGGAAGGTTCTCCTGCATCCACCAGCGGTTTCCGCCGTCGTACGACTGCCAGAGCCCGCCGTCGTCGCCGCCGATGACGTGCTTGGGGTTCTGCGGGTCGATCCAGAGATCGTGCCAGTCGCCGTGCGCTCCGCCGCTGGTATCGGAGAAGCTGCGCCCTCCGTCCTCGCTGACGATGAGGTTCAGGTTGGTCTTGAAGAGCCGGTCGGGGTTCGTAGGGTCGACCACCAGCCGCGCGAAGTAGAAGGGACGCCAGACCATCGATTGGCTGCGATCGAGGGCGATCCACTTCTTGCCGCCGTCGTCGGAGCGGTAGAGCGCCGAGTGCTCCGACTCGATGACGGCGTAGACGCGCCTCGGCGCCGACGGCGCGATCACGACTTCGACGCGGCCCCAGGGGTGTGGCGGCAGCCCGTTGCCTTCGACCGTCTTCCAGGTCTTTCCGCCGTCGGCGCTGCGCAAGAGAGCGCTGCCGCTGGGCGCTTTCGGCCCGTCGCCGCCCGAGCGGAACGTCCAGCCCTTGCGGCGGAAGTCCCAGGTGCCGGCGAACAGCACGTCGGGATTCTTCGGATCCATCGTCAGGCTCGAGCAGCCCGTCGAGGCGTTGCCCGCGTAGCTCGAGATCAGGGACCAGGTCTTCCCGCCGTCGCTGGTGCGGTACACGCCGCGCTCCTTGCTGTCGCTCCAGAGCTTGCCGGTGACGCAGGCGTAGACGAGGTTGGAGTTCTTCGGATGCACGAGGATGCGGGCGATGCGCTCCGACTCGGGCAGTCCCATGTGGGTCCACGTCTCGCCTCCATCGGTGGACTTGTAGATGCCGTCGCCGATGGAGACGGAGTTGCGCGTCCAGGTCTCGCCGGTGCCAACCCAGACGGTCTTCGGATCGCGCGGGTCGATGGTGATCGCGCCGATCGACTGCACGGGCTGCTTGTCGAACACCGGCCTGAAGCGCGTGCCGCCGTCCTGGCTCTTCCAGACACCGCCGCTCGCGGCGCCGACGTAGATGAGCGTCTTGCCGTCCACGTTGGCGGCTGCGACGGCCGAGACGCGGCCGCTCATCGCGGCTGAGCCGATGTTGCGCGCGCCCATGCCGGAGATGACGCCTTCGTCGAACGAGACCTTGGCCGGCGCTGCGAGGGGCGGCGTTTCGAACGAGGGCGGACGAGCGTCGGGCCCGGCGACGATCTCGCGCGTGATGACGCCCTGCGGGTACTCGAAGATGCGCTCGTCGACCGCCACGTTGGCTTCGGCTTTCTCGACGATGAAGTGCGCCGTCCTCGACTCGCCTTTTCTGCCCTGGTTGATGGAGGTGGGAATCCAGACGCCCGCGACCTGACCGTACGCGCCCAGGTCGGCCTCCGTGACCTGTTCGGCGCCGCGCACCCGGCGCTCCTTCACGATCCGGATTTCGAGGAAGGCATCCGGGTCGAGGAAGACGTATTGCACGTCGCCGTCCTTGAGCGCGACGCGGAGCTTGTGCGCCGGCGTCCCGTCCACGTCCTCGACACCGAGGTACTCGACCCTGCTTCCCTTCTCGCGCCAGGAGATGAGCTGCCCCTCGATGTCGGCGTCCTGGGCGAGCGCGCGCGCGTCGTCCTGCGAGGCGCGCTCCGGCTCGCGGCGGCCGCGGAACGGCGAGAGCTTCCAGCCCTCCTTCCCGTTCCAGGCCTGCACCGCGGTGAGGCCCTGCCTCGTCACCTCCGACCGGATCTTCCCCGGCCGCTCCTGCACCTGCGCCCAAGCCACCTCCAACGTCGCTCCGCGCCGGCCGATGGCCGTGAAAACGGCTCGCCCGGTGAGACGCAACGTCTTCAGGTTCTGCACGTTCGCGGCGCCGCCGCGCGCCGCGAGGTTTTTCGCCAGAAGCTCATCGAGCGTAACGGCGCGAGCAGCGCCGGAGACGGCGAACAGCGCGAGCAGCAGCGTCCGCATGGGTCCCTCCCGCAGGGGGCCCGCAGAATGGACCAATCGAGCGGTTCCGCCAAGCGCTCGCGTGCATGACCGCGATCGCCGCCTCGACGTGATAGGCGCTCACCTCGACCTCTATCAGGTCAAGGGCGTTCGTGCGCCGCCAGCGCCTCGGGCGGGGCGAGGAACCTGCGCAGCCTGGGCAGGTCGTCGGTCCCGAGCATGTCGACGTCGGCGTCCAATAGTTCGGACCACAGCTTCTCGCTGTCTGGCGTCTCCCACAAACGCAGCATCCGACCGCCGGCGTGGATCTGCGCGACCAGCGCCCAGAGCAGCATCCGCTGGCGCCGCGGCATCTCACCCCGTCCGTCCCAGTCGAAATGGTCGCGCCAGCGCAGCGCGTACCACGGCCAGGAAGCGTCGCCCGGCGGGTCGGATCGGTTCACCTCGTTGCTGTCCCGGCAGGCGAACGGCTCGCGCGGATCCTTCATGTAGGCAGCCTTGGACTCCTCGTCGCCGGTGAGGATCGCGATGACCATCGGACTCGGCCCCCGGAGCATCGGGTAGTGGGAGAGCTGCTCCCGCAGCAGCGGCCGCAGGGCTGCCTCCCGCGACTTGATGTCGATCCACAGGTAGATGGGTAGACCGTCGCCGTACACCGAGCCCCGGCCATCGACGATCCGTTGCAACGGGTCGAGGTAGAGCGTCTGTAGCGTTCCCACGAAAGCGAGCAGGTCGTGCCCGACGATCAGCTCGCCGCCGTCGAGCCAGATGTCCGCTTCGACGCTGCGGAACCCGTTCTCGATGGCGTCGGCGAGGGGACGGGGCCGCAGGTAGTCGTTGTGGGAGTGGGTCCAGATCGGCCGCGTCCTGCGCAGGGCCCCGGCAAGCATGATCGCTGCCGCCTTGTGAGGCGACTCGTGCGTTCTCACCGTCAGCGCAGCGAGGAGGAGGACGGCGAAGGCGGCGATGCGGATGCTTCGTCGGATGCGCGTCTCCGGTCGAAACGACCGTACGCGAGCACGTTCCGCGCCGTGCGACAGTTCGTCAACTTTTCTCGCTCGAAAGCGGGGTCAGCGGGCACACCCGACCGGCCCATTCCACGAGGACGCCCCACAGCGCGGCCGGGAGCTGGACCCACGCCATTCGCGGCCAGCGCAGGATCAGGAACGCTCCGGCGACCACGAAAAGGACGAAGCCGAGGTGGAGAACGAGCACGACGTCCGCGAGGAAGCGGTACAACACGCGTCCATGCTACCGGAGCGCGCGCACATCTGCGGGTCTCAGCTGACCCCGGCAGATTCTGTACGCGTCCGGTCGGACTCCCGGCCTGCGCCTCTGTACAGCTCGTACATGCTGAGCCGAGGGACTCGCTCGCCTGTGGCGGTTGACCCCTCCTGGCCGGCCAGCAAACGGACCGGAGAGAAAGCGGTATTTGGGGACGGCTGACGCAACTGCGGATTTTCCCCGGCGCAACCGACGCGAGAAGCATTCGCGTCGCACGCCGGGGCCCGCAGCGGAGCTGCCGCGAAGCGCGCCGCATCCGCTGCCTCCGGGGAGGGGACGGAGACGGTGGCCGCGAGCGGCCGGTCCTCCGCTTTTTGGATCGCGAGTGGAAGTGCAGTGCAACGAGGAAGGAGGTGCGCAATGCGTGTCGACGTGTGTCTTCGGGAAAGGGTGCTGGTCCTGATCGACGGCAAGCCGCAGAAGTACATGGGTCCGGGCCGCTGGCGGATGCTGATCGCGCCGTGGCGCAAGGCGGAGGTGAAGCGCATCGACACCGATGCGCTCGTCGCCGACCTGCGCGCGGAGGAGCTGGCGCTGGTCCCGGCGGAGGACCTGCGGGTGGTCGCGCTCGGCCCGTACGAGCGCGCGTTGGTCACCCGGCGCGGCAAGCCGGCGCGCTGGCTGGGCGCTGGAGTCCAGCAGGTCTGGACCGTGGAGCGGCTCCGGGACGGCGCTCCGGCGGTCACCGTCGAGGTCATCGACGTCTCGGGCGTCGAGACGGCGCCGCTGCGCGACGAGGTGAAGGCGCTGGTGCCGGCGTCCGACTACGTCGAGGCCACGGCGGCCGAGGGCTACACCGTGGTCCGCTACGTGGACGGCGCGCTCGATGCCGTGCTGGGCACGGGCCGGTACGCGGCCTGGACGGCGCGGCGCAAGGTGCAGCTCGCCGTCATCGAGGTGCGTGAGCGGCTGCTCCAGGTGACCGGCCAGGAGGTTATGAGATAGCCCGCGTGACGACCGGCGACGCCTGAACCTCGCAGCCGTCTACCGGGTGGCGGACGCGCGCCGCCTGGCCACCGTGGCGCGGGCGCCGGACGAGGTGCTGTACCTCGCCGTGCAGCTCTCGGCTCGGGAGGCCGTGGCGACGCGCACCCTGGACGAGCTGCTCGGCGCGCGCGAGGAGCTCGGCCAGGCGCTGCGGCCGGGCGTGGCGGAGCGCGCTGCGACGGTGGGCCTCGAGCTGCTCGACCTGGGCCTCAAGGACCTCGTGCTGCCGGGTGAGATGAAGGTGCTGCTCAACCGGGTCATCGAGGCGCAGAAGGAGGCGGAGGCGAACGTCATCCTCCGCCGCGAGGAGACGGCCGCGACGCGCTCGATGGCGCAGACGGCGAAGGTCCTCGCGGAGAACCCGCTGCTCGTCCGCCTCAAGGAGCTGGAGGCGTACAAGGAGCTGGCGGGCAAGGTCGGGCAGGTGAACCTGGTGCTCGGCACCGGGGTGATCCCGCAGCTGCAGCTGAAGACGTAGGAAGGGTCCGCCCGCCGGCATGTCGCGGCGGGCGGACCCCGGATGTCCATGCTGTCGACCCGACTGCGTGACGCCCACGTCTGAGATCCCGCTGCCCGTAAACTAACAATACGTTAACTTGACATAAGTGTCATGACCGTGATGTGTAAAGAACCGTGCTCACCGACCGTCAGGCCGTCGAGTTCTTCCACCTGCAGTTCGTCCGCCTTCTCTGCGTGGGGCCGGACAAGGACCGCTTCGCCATCAAAGGCGGGTGCAACCTGCGCTTCTTCTTCGAGAGCGTCCGCTATTCCGACGACATCGACCTGGACGTGGCGCGGATGCCGGTGCACGCGCTCAAGGAGAAGGTCGGCAAGATCCTCAGCGCTCCCGCCCTGGCGCTTCCGCTGAGAAGCCGCGGCATCTCGGTGGCCGACGTGACGTCGCCGAAACAGACCGAAACGACTCAACGCTGGAAGGTGGGGCTTTCAGTGGAGGGTCGCTCGCTGGCGCTGCACACGAAGATCGAGTTTTCCCGGAGGCGCACGACGGAAGACGCCGTGATCGAACCCGTCGCCGGCGGTTTGCTCGCAGAGTATCGGCTCATGCCGCTCCTCGCGCCTCATTACGCGCTCGCCGCGGCGCTCCGGCAGAAGCTCGGAGCGCTGATCGGCCGGAGCAACGTCCAGGCCCGCGACGTGTTTGATCTCGCGGTGCTGCTTGCGCGGGCGGGAGGTCGGGTCGAGGCGCTCCTCCCCATGCGCGAAGAGATCCCCAAAGCGATCGAGCGAGCGATGGATGTCTCGTACGGCGATTTCAAGTCGCAGGTGGCGTCTTATCTGAAGCCCGAGCACCTCGACGAATACGGCACGCGCGAAGCGTGGGAGGCAATGCAGGCCCAGGTGGTCGAGGGGCTGGAGAAGGCGGCGGCATGAACGCGGCGGAGGCATTGCGGCGGCTCAAGCGGCTCCGGGTGCCGGCGGCCACGACCGCCGACGCCTCGGCGGTGCTCGGGATTTCGGGGCAGGCTGCCAGCCACACGATGCGCCGCCTCGCGCGAAGCGGGTTGGTGACGCCGGTCCGGAAGGGCGTCTGGGCGCTCGCAGAGGAGCCCGACGCGCTGGCGCTCGCCGAGTACGTGACGGCCCCGTACCCGAGCTACCTCTCCCTGCAGACCGCGCTCTATCGGCACGGGATGATCGAACAGATCCCGTCGATGATCTTCGCCGTGTCGCTCGCGCGCACTGCGCGTATCGGGACGCCGCTCGGGACGTTCAGCGTGCATCACGTTCAGCCCGCCTTCTTCGACGGCTTCGAGCTGGTGGCGGAATCCGGGATCAAGCTCGCGACGCCCGAGAAGGCGTTGGTCGACTTCCTGTACCTCTCTCCGACGCGCGGGAGGCTGTTCGCCTCCCTGCCCGAACTGGAATTGCCGCGCCGCTTCCGGCGAAGCGAGGCGCGGCGCTGGGCAGAGCGTATTCCCTCGAAACGACTGCGGACGATCGTCGCGCGCAAGCTTGATGAGCTGTTCGCGCGCTCCAGCAGGTGACTTCCCCGAAGAAAGAGATGACCGCTGCCCTTACCCCGCGGAAGCTTGGGGGAGGACCCCAGGACCCTCTGCCCGGCGCTTGATCGCGCGCAGCCACATCCTCCGGATGAATCCGCTCCCGGGACGGATGAGGGCCCAGTACCTGGTAAATCTGCGCCGCGCCGATGTGTCGGTCGCATGCACGCGCGTCTCCGTCGAGACGAGCCAGGTGCCCTGACCTTCCTCCTCGATCCGGAAGTTCATCACCGCCTTCGCTACGCCGGGAGCGGCGAGGTCCTTGAACTCTCGCGGCGTCACCGGCCTCTTCAGACCGCCTGGAGCGATCACGAGGGTCCCGAGGACGAGCTCGCTTTCCGGGTCGTCCGCGAGCAGCAAGAATCCGGTCCGAGTGGCGACTTCGAGGATCGGCTGATCGGCGGGAGGATTGAGGATGCTCTCGCGACCTGCCCTCCCGAAGCGCCGGATCCAGGTCAGCGCGCGAAACAGGGTGACCTCGCCTGCCGTCACTTCCTTGACGGAGCCGTAGATGCGGCTCCTCGGCGCCCGGATGCGGATCCGATGGACCTCGTTGAACTGGTACGCCGGAATGAACTCGTCGAGCTTGCTCATGCTTCGGCCGCTGGCATGCGCATCGGTAGCACGACAATATGCCAACCGGTTGCGCCCAGGAATCTCTCACGCATCGCCGCTACAGCTCCGCAGGCGTTTCTCGAAGAACCGGCGCTCCATGCCGTTCCTCGCGGCCCGGAGCGCCGCCTGGAAGTGCTTCCGCGCGACGGGACGATGACCGCGGCGCAGCTCGAGCTCGCCCAGCGCGGCGGGATAGAAGGGATAGTCGGACAGCCGATCGCGGTCGGCGATCGCGTAGAGCTCCTCGAGCCCCCGTTCGGCGCCGTCGGCCTGAGCGACGGCGATCGCGCGATTGAGCGCGACGACCGGCGACGGAGCCATGTCCATCAGCCTGTCGTAGAGGGAGACGATCGCCGGCCAGTCCGTCTCCTCGAGGCTCCGCGCGCCCGCGTGCACGACGGCGATTCCCGCCTCGATGTGGTAGGGGCTCACCTTTTCCCCGGCTGCGGAGAGCTCGAACAGCGCGAGCCCTTCCGAGAGGAGCCGGGCGTCCCAACGCGATCGGTCCTGATCCACCAGCGCGCTCAGCTCGCCGGCGGAGTCGGTGCGCGCCGGGAGCCGGGCCGCGTGGAGACACATCAGCGCGGCGAGCGCGTTCGTGGCCGGCGTCGCGGCAGCCGGGTGCCCGCGCAGGAGCGCCGTCAGGCGCATGGCCTCCGCGCACAGCTCGACGCGCACCGCGGATTTCGCAGAGGCTCCGTGATACCCCTCGTTGAACAGGAGATAGAGCGCGTGCCTGACGGTCGACAGGCGCGGCGCGAACTCGGCATCGGCCAGGTCGAACAATTTCTTCGAGCTGGCGAGGAGCTTCTTCCCGCGCGAGATCCGCTTCTCGATCGCCGTGCGACCGGTCAGGAGCGCGCTCGCGATCTCCTTGGCGCTGAAGCCGCACAGGATGCTGAGGATGAACGCGAGCTGCACCTCCTCCGGCAGACGAGGATGGCAGCAGGAGAACATCATCCGGAGCTGCTCGTCGCGGATCGTGTCCGCCGCGAACGCCTCGTCGATCAGGGCGGCGAGCGTCCACTCGGTCTCGAGGAGCCGGCCCATTTCGGGCGCGAAGGTGCGCGCCTTGCGCTCCCGCCGCACGACGTCAAGCGCGCGGTTCCTGGCCGTCGCCATCAGCCACGCGGACGGGTTCTCCGGAACGCCGCGAACCTTCCAGACCTCCAGCGCCCGGCAGAAGGCGTCCTGCAGGACGTCTTCCGCCAGCGCCAGGTTGTGCACTCCGAAGATCCGGGTGAGCGCGGCGACCAGCCGCCCCCATTCGCTCCGGAACAGATGTTCGTTCAGCTCCGGCACCCTTCCGCTACTCCGGAAGCGCGCCCCGCCAGCGCGCCGCGCGCTCGGGGTCGAGCTTCCGATTCAGACCCAGGACCGCTTCATCCACCGGGCGGACCTCCACGGATCCGCCGCCCTCGAGCATCGGGCAACCCTTCGCGAGCTCCGCCGCCTGGGCCAGGTCGCGCGCCTCGACGATGATGAAGCCCGCGACCAGGTCTTTGACCTCGATGTAGGGACCGTCGGTGACCGCCTTTTCCTTGCCGCGGACCACTTTTCCGGTGTGCCCGAGCGGCTGCCCCGGGTTCTTCAGGTGACCCTTCTCTTCCAGCCCGCGCATCCAAGCCAGCCACACTTGCATGCTCTGCTGCGCTCGCTCCGGATTTCCCATGAATTCGCGCTGCTGCGACTCGCTGCTCCGAAACAGATAAACGAACTCGCTCATCGTAGTCTCCTCACGTTGCGCCAGCCGCCGACCTCGGACCCGCTCCGCCCGGCCGCGGGCGCTTCGGCACTACGACGTCCGAGCGCACTGCCTTCGGACATTTTTCTGGCACGATCGCTTTGAAAGAATACCCCGCCGCGCTTCGTCAGGCGCGATCCCTGAGCTCCTTCACGCCGGAGACCTGGGCGCAATGGGCGCAGCAGAAGATGCGGCCCTCCTTCTCCACGCCGTGCCCGATGACGCGGCAGCGGCAATGGGCGCACACCGGCGCAAGGGCCTGGATGGCGCACTCGAAGCTGTCGAACGTGTGCGAGGCACCTCGCACCGTCACCTGGAACGCCTTGTCGTACTCGTTTCCGCACACCTCACAGGAAGCTGGCATTTGGGACCTCCTTCTAGTGCGGGCGGGCCTCGCGCTCGGTGACCTGCTTCATCGTCTGCGAGGCGCGCGAGGCGTCCTCGACCTGCGCGATGTCGGAGAGGCTGATCACGCCCACGAGCCGCCATTCCTCGTCGGCCACGATCATCCGCGACTTGTGTTTCTTCCCCATCAGCTCCTCGGCGCGCCTCACGTCATCGCCGGGAGCGCAGGCGACGACTTCGCGGGTCATCACGTCGCCGATGGCGGTGGTCGGCGGCCGGCCGTCCGCGACGATCCGCAGCGCGATGTCGCGGTCGGTGATCGCGCCGAGCACTTTCCTGCTCGAATCGCAGACGGGCAGGAAGCCGACGTTCGCCTCGCGCATGCGCTGGGCGGCCGCCTGGACCGGGTCCGTCGGCTGGACGCTCTGCACGTCGCGCTTCATGATCTCTTCGCAGCGCATGGGGTCCTCCGTTTCGTCCCCTCCCCGGTCGCCCTTCTGGCGCTATCGGAGGAGGACTTCAATACCGAGGCGTACGCAGTCGTCTGGCGCGCTGGGGTCGGGGTACCCGCTCTCGCCGTCTGGGACTAGCGCGCCTTGCGCGTCCGTGCCGCCTTGCGGGCTGCCGCGCGGCGCCTGGCCGGGCCCTTCGTCCTGACCGCCTTCTTCGCCGCAGCGCTGCGCGCCCGCCGGCCGCGGCGCATCGCCGCCCGGTGCGCCTGCCTAGCCAGCGCCTTGCGCGAAGCCGAAGAGCGTGGCTCGCGCCGCAACGCGCCCCTCACCGCCCGTGCTCGCCTGGCTGACGGACGCCGCCGGCTACGCCCCCGCCGGACGTCCCGCGCTGCCTTGCGCCTGGTCGCCGCCGAGGCCGTCCCTCGCTTCGGCGCCCCCAGCTTCACACCGGCGCGCCGGGCCTTCGAGAGGCCGATCGCGATCGCTTGCTTGGGCGACCGGGCCCCGTGCTTGCCCTCCCTGATGTGGTGCATCTCCTCGCGCACGAACTCGCCCGCCTGCGTCGACGCCGACTTGCCCTGCGCCGCATCCTGATGGGCACGTTCGATGGTTTCCTTGTCGGGCATGCCAGTACACCTCCGACGGCCAAGCTAGGGATTCGGCCGCCCGGTCGCATCCTGCAGATGCAGGCTACGCGTGCGCTCCGGTCTCCTCCGCGGGGCGTGCGCGCGACTTGCCTTCCTCGACTGCCGCCTTGAGCTCCTCTTCGGGGATGATCCGGACGTCGGGATCGGCAGCCTCCGGCCCCTGCGGGGTAAAGCGCAGCCGCTCCATGTACGGCGTGGGGTCCTTGCGCCGCCAGTCGAGGACCTCCTTGGCGTAATAGGCCCGCGCCTCTTCCGGGCTCTTCGCGCCGGTCACGATGTCGTGCATGAGGTTGAGCGCGAGCATGTTGGCCTGCTCGTCGTGGCAGCGCGCGGACGCTTCGCCAGACGTGCGCTCGGTGACCACGCTGCCGTCGAATCGGGCGATGGGCCCGAATTTCTCCACGGGAACCCGGTAATCGATGAACGACTCCACCGAGTCGGTATGGGGCATGGGGAAGTCGTGCCGGTGGAACGCCTTCGTTGCGACGATCCGCTTCCAGGGACCCGGATGGTCCCAGATGAGCTGCGATTCGGTTGCCTCGTCGGGCTCGCCGTACTGGTCGAGGACGAGCTGCGCGGCCTCCTTCGATTCCTCCGGCCAGCCCTGGACGATTCGCGATCCATTCTTTGCTGCCATGACGGCCTCCTCGCTGGTGCTCTTGCGACCGATCGGTCGCTCACGGTGCCTCACGGCACCCGCGGCGCAAGGTAATTCCGGCGAGGTGACCGATGCACGACAGAGACGTCGGCGACCCGATTCGCCTCCTGGCTCGACGAACTCGTCAGGCCCGACCGGCGCGAGAGGAACCCTTGCGCGATTATAACGTTGTCGTTATATTCGCTTCCACAGGACGGCCTCGGGCGCGAGCCCGGTCGAGAAATACCTCGCCGACCTGAACGCGAGGGAGCGCGCCGCGGTCCTCGCAAACCTCAAGGACCTGCAGGACAGCGGACTGCATGCCTCCGGCATTCTGACGCGGCAGGTCCGGGGCAAGCTCTGGGAGGTCAAGGTCTTGGCACATCGTGTGTTCTACGTAGTTGTCAGTGGACCGACGATGGTGCTCCTGCACGCCTACAAGAAGCAGGGACGGAAAGCACCACCGCGTGAAATCGCGGTTGCGGAGCAACGGATGCGGGAAGTCTTGGAGGGAAGCGGATAGCGGAGCAGCGCGCCCCTGAGGGGGCAACGGAGCGGTACATGGCAAGAAAGCGGCAGAAGAAGAGGAGCCGCCACATCGGGCGGTCGCTGAATGAATTCATTCGCGAGCAACGCAGGAAGGATCCTGAATTCGCAGCCGAATTCGATCGCTTTGAAGTGGCGCGACTCGTGCGCGAACTGCGTGAGCTGAAGAAGCTCAGCCAAGGGGAACTGGCTGCGCGCGTCGGTACGAAGCAGCCGGCGATTGCGCGGCTCGAGAGTGGCCGGGTTGTCCCGAAGCTGGATCTGCTAGACAAAGTGGCCCGCGCCTTGGGCACGCGCCTCGCGGTGCGGTTCGTCGAAGAGAAGGTGAAACGGGCCGGATGAGGCTGCGGCGCGGTCGGGGCATCTGAGCCCGAGAAGCCGGCCCCACAGCGGGCGCGCACGTGCGTCCGCAGCTCGCTCCTGCAATTGGTGCTCGGCCTCTCGCCGATGAAGGCAGGGCTGTGGTCGATGCCATTCGCAGTCGGGTTCGTCGTCGGGTCCATGTTGTCGCCGGTGATCGCGCGCCGTGTCCGGCCGGCCTTCCTGATGGGCGCCGGCCTCGTCATTGCGGCCGGCGGGTTCCTGGCGCTTGCTCAAGTCGACGGCACCTCCGGGCTCGCCACAATCGTCGCCAGCACGGTCGTCTTCTCCCTTGGTCTTTCTCCGGTGTTCACCCTGGCAAACGACCTGATCATCGGGGCTGCCCCGCCCGAGCGGGCCGGGGCGGCTTCGGCGATCTCGGAGACGTGCTCCGAGTTCGGCGGAGCGCTCGGCATCGCGATCCTCGGCAGCATCGGGACCGCCATCTACCGTCGAGCCATGGCCGGTTCCGTCGTCGACGGCGTTCCACGCGAAGCAGCCGCAGCAGAGCGGGACGCCGGCGCTTGACAGACCGGCGCGGTCGCGAGTACATCACCGATAGGTTATGCAACCATCCAGCTATAGACGAGCGACCCCCGACCGGCTGGACGCCACCTTCGCGGCGCTGGCCGACCCGACGCGGCGGGCGATCCTCGCCCGCCTGGCCACGGGCGAGGCGTCGGTGACGGAGCTGGCCGCCCCCTTCGACATGAGCCAGCCAGCGATCTCCAAGCACCTCAAGGTGCTGGAGCGCGCCGGCCTCGTCTCGCGCGGACGCGACGCCCAGCGGCGGCCGCGCCGGCTCGAGCCCAGGCCGCTCGCGGAAGCCACCGGATGGCTGGAGGCGTACCGCCGATGCTGGGAGGGCAACTTCGAGCGCCTCGACGCGGTGCTCGAGGAGCTGAAGGCCGGGAAGAAGCGCGGACGCAGCAAGCGATAGAGGAGAACCCACCATGAAGAGCACCGGAACCCTGAAATTGAGCGCGCGCGGCGACCGCGAGATCGTGATGACGCGCGTCTTCGATGCGCCGCGCAGCCTGGTCTTCGACGCCTACACCAAG
>WNEZ01000193.1_pt1 | contig 67790 bp, 63 predicted proteins | sample 5400521 | NCBI WGS metagenome assembly WNEZ01 (sample SAMN13153339, study PRJNA577476) | soil metagenome | isolation source: 120 cm saprolite under Douglas fir tree site 2 hole 1 replicate 1 | place: USA:California | collected 2015-04-18
CTTCGTCTTTGCGCTGCAACGCTTCCCACAAGGCCCTCTTCTCGGCTCGCAGCTGGTCCAGTTCTTCCTCTTTCCTCATGCGCCTACTCTAGCAGATTGCCCGTGATCCTGCAACTGCATAGCCCTACTGAATAGTTACACCGTATCGCTGCGGACGACGATTTTGACCTCGTGCTCATGTTGCCTTCACTCCCACCACGTACGGGCCGCGAAGTGAAAGCCCAACACTGGGAAGAGGAACTGGGGACAGAGCTAGAGGAGCACGGGGCGGCATAAGTCTGCTATCAGGGCTGTTGCACAGTCCTGATAGCAGTTCTCATCCAATGGTTCACTGTGCCATTCTTCTCTTCCTCAGTGGACGTAAGGCACCGGGCAAAGAACGATCCTCGCTGGGCGATTTAAGAATGGTTGACGTTGACAATTGCTAGATGCTATCATGCAATAGGTGCCAAACTACAACAGTCAGGAACCCTATCCCTTCAAGGGGATGGGCTTGCGTACTGTTCGGCGTTTTAGCCGAGGCTGTTGCAAGTCCGATATCCTGTCCAGGCTTAGCACCGCAAGGTGCTAGCGCTCGCGGCAAGCGTTTCTGTTCACACTCCGGGATGCCTCCTCAGTCCCGGACCCTGTAACTCTAGGGTTAAACAAGCGTAGCGGGGTTAGGCTAGTGCTCTAGAGAAAGTACCGACCGCTAACATTGCCGAGAGGAGCCGCTTAGAGCAATCTAAGCGCGTCACACAGGCCTTTACGGGCGGAGTTTCACCGTTCTCCGCAGAAAAACGGTGCCCCGCAAGGGGATGGTACTGAACGATTTTCACCGCTGCGGCGGCGGGCAATTCCTCCCGCCCCATGAATGGAGGCGGGCATCCTTGCCCGATTCGGGTGAAGTGAAAGAAGAGATGCAAGGCTCACAGACGTGGCGTGAACTACTAGGAAAAATTCTCCAAGATCCACGCGAGCGAGCGCGGATTGCCGCCGAATTGGGCGTGAATCCCCTTACGTTGACTCGTTGGGTCAATGGCGAATCGAGCCCACGCTCGCAGAATTTGCAAGCCTTGCTTAGAGCCTTGCCACAGTATCGCGAGTTGTTCTTCGAATCTATGCCAGAGGAGTTTAGGCAGCTCTTCAATGAGGTGGCAGTTAAAGAAGACCTGCTGCAAGAGATTCCAGCCGCCTTCTATGCGCGCATTTTTTATGCCCATGCAGAGTTGCCAGACGCAATGCGTTCCTGGTCGATTTGCGATCTCATTTTGCAGCAGGCTTTGCAGCAACTCGACCCAAACCGTGTAGGCATGGAAATTACTGTAGTGCGTTGTATGTCTCCTTCACATGGACACAAGGTTCGTAGCCTACGTGAGACGGTAGGGCGAGGAACGCCTCCTTGGAATAGAGAGTTACAACAAAAGACGATGTTCCTCGGAGGTGAGTCCCTGGCTGGATACGCTGTTACTACGGGTCGCTCTGCTGCCATCCAAACGCACGAGGAAGGTCAAAGCCGGTATCCGGCACGTTGGGTGGAGAGGGAGGAAAGTGCAGCGGCACATCCCATCAGGCGGGCAGGCCGCATCGCAGGGTGTCTGCTCTTCTCCAGTACCCAGCCCAACTATTTTCTGCCGTTTCGTCTTGCACTCATTGAGAGCTACGCAGAATCGATGGTTCTGGCTTTCGAGCGGGAAGAATTCTACGAACTCGAACAAATTGAACTAGGCATTATGCCCTCTCTTGAAGAGCAACAGCCATATTTCTCGAACTTTTCGCGGCGGGTCACCAACATGCTGAGAGAGGCGGCAAAGAGTCAGCAAGCTATGAGCATTGTTGAAGCAGAGCAGGTGGTATGGCAGCAGATCGAGGCAGAATTACTACAACTGGCTCGTTTCAATGAAGAATAAGACAGTGCTCATGCACAAGAAGGAGTTTTACTATGCAAACGCCGTCGGAGTCACCCCAGAACGAAAGCACATATGTTTTTGATTCCGAAAGCGCTGCGGAAATGGCACGTCTGCTGGATCAGGACCTCCTCGTGTCAAAACATCTGGGGGGATTGCTAGAAGAGAGACCGGACTTCGCCAACATCCATCGGGTGTTGGATATTGGCTGTGGACCAGGAGGATGGGTACAGGAAGTGGCATTTGCCCATCCCAACATTGAGGTGGTCGGGATCGACATCAACCAAACAATGATTCAGTATGCACGTGCCCAGGCAAAGGTACAAGGATTGGACAATGCCCGGTTTCTCGTGATGGATGCTTCCAAACCGTTGGACTTCCCCGACGATTCTTTTGATCTGATCAATGGGCGCTTTATGATTAGTTTTCTGCACTCAACCACATGGCCAAAACTTATTCAGGAGTGTCGACGCATTAACAGATCCGGGGGAGCCATCCGATTGACGGAAGTTGAAAATGGGGGTACCAGCAGTCCTGCGTTTGAGAAACTTTTTAGCAAGTTTGCACATGCACTTCAGTTGGCAGGACGAAGCTTTTCTCCTGAAGGGCACAATTTTGGTATCACGCCGAAGTTGGGGTATTTCCTGCGCGAAGCTGGCTACCAACGGATTCAGAAAACACCGCATATTATCGATTACTCCTCCGGAGAGGAAGCCCATGAAGGGACTTATCGAGACTGGATGGTTATGCTTAAAGTAGTACAGCCATTCCTGCTCGCAATGAAGGTTACAACACCAGAAGAGGTGGACAGGCTCTATCAGCAAGCGATGATAGAGATGCGAGCAGAAGATTTCACTGCCATCTCGTATTTCCTCTCGGTATGGGGTGAAAAGCCTTGACAATTTTTTGAGAGGCTCTTGCGAAAGTCGTGCAACGTACGTACTATTCGGTTGACGAAGATGGAACAATTCACCTCCCCTACGATACCGCAACTGGCGAACTCAAGCCTCAGGTGTGGGAGAGGTGGTTGGCATGGGACCCTGCGCGGATGGTGCCAGCGCACGCGGAGACTCTGCGGACGATGAAGGCGATCTACATCGATCCTGGTGCGGAGGCATTCCGGCGCGCCTTGAACGGATTGGCGTCACCGACGTATACGTGGATGGTGATAATACCTGGCGTGTGATCCCAGGCGATGTGCAAGCCAGTACACATAGGCAGAAATCTGCCCACTGTTTAAGAACCTCTCCCAAGAGGCCAGTAGCACGATAGACTTGAAAGACGCAAGTCAGATAGGACACGTCTCACAATCGGGTTTTTCTCCTTCCAGATAAAGCATGGGCACGGTCATACGCAGTTCCCCAGAAGCCCTTGCCATCTGGTTGAGCCTTTTTTCCAGGAGCATAAAGACGCGCTCTTCATCCTCTTGATCTACCACCCGTCTCCAGCCATCTAAGAAGCCAAACTTCGTGAGCGAGTGATTGAAGAGAGCGCTTCCGTCCAGGTAGCGTAAGTGAAAACGATCCTCTCTGATTTTGACCATGCGAAACCCTGCTGCTTGAAGCATGTCGCTGAGGGCTTCTTTTGTTCCCCGATGGGCCTCATTTGCTCGTAAGCGCTCCAGGTAAGCTGGCTTCTGGAGTTCCAGCAGGGTCTGGTGAAAGACCTCATAAAACTCGGACATATGCCCCCTCGTATTGGTCGTGAGGACGATACGCGTCCCGGGTTTTGCAACGCGGAAACATTCTGCAAAGACCGCATCGGGATCAGTAAAATTGTTGACTCCCAAATTGGAAACGACCAGATCAAAGGTTGCGTCCTCAAAGGGAAGCTGGGTGGCATCCGCCTCCAGAATCCGCACATTGGAGCACTGATAGGTGTTCCCTTTCAACCTGGCTCGCTCTAGCGCTTGCTTCCACACATCGACCCCGGTCACTTGGCAGGAAGCTCCGTGCATCTGGGCCAACTCGAACAACGGAAAGCCGGTCCCACAGGCCAGATCCAGGATGTTCAGGTTGGGGCGTAATTCCAGGTGACTGAAAAGGAAGAGACCGAAGCGAGCAGCCCACAGCGAGACCTCATCAAACACCGAAGTGATGTCTGGATCGTTGGGGTCATAGGTAAAGTGAAGAAAATCTGGCATGAGCTATCCTTTCCTCTTGGGAGAGATTCTAAACCGTCAATGCCTTGCCCCAGGTCGGGTCCACTTGAAAGGCTTGGCCATGGTCCGATTGTAATAGTCGATACAGGCCAGAACTTTGGTTTGCAAGTCCTCCACGCTCGTGAATGAGCCGCGTTTGAGCAACTTGCGCACCAGAATAGAGAGCCAAATTTCGATCTGATTCATCCTTCCATCTGTCGTGCAATCTGGCCGTTGTTCTTGCCCGACGCTGCATTCCATCCATGTGCGTCAAGATTGCCCTGACTAAAATCATTGTATACCACAGCCGCGTCGGCATCCATTCTTGGATGCGTCCCTGGCTCGAAATGAATACCACTAGCTTGTATTTCTGTTTCTGGTAGATAGGGCGTTTGTCCTTCCATAAGGAAGCAAGCATAAGCATATACAAATTTTTTTGCCAGTGCAAGAAGAAGATTAGCTAGCTAGCAATAAGCTCAGTTGATTGTTTGAGACAAGGATTAAAACTCCCGTAGTACTCTTCGGTAGTGACTCTAGAATGAAGACTAAGCAGAAGAGCGAAGCGCGGCGTCAGTGCTTCACTCTTCTGCCTCGCTGCAGAGCAGATCTGCTCCTGCCAAAAATCTGAGGAGAGAAAAAACGACCTTGAAACGGTACGAATGATGTTGCATAATGCAGGAAGCAGGAGAAGAATATGGCAAAGACATGTACATATAAGGAATGGAGGGACAAAACATGAGCGAAGGATTCATTTCGCGGGGGTTCCGAGGCCGTCGCCAATCGGGTGACGTTGCCGGGCGGCTTCCACCTGGACAGTATCTTGAGCGCGGTTTCCCGGTGCTTTCGGCTGGTCCGACCCCGCATACTCCCCTGGAGCGGTGGGATTTCTCGATTGTAGGGAACGTGAAAGAACCAAAGCGTTGGACCTGGGAGGAACTGCTGGCCCTTCCCCATGAGAGGCCAACCGTCGACATCAGTTGTGTCACCAAATGGACCAAGTTCGATACCCATTGGGAAGGCATCTCCGTCGAGACCTTGTTGCAACAGGTGGACTATGACCCCAACGTCGCCAGATATGTCATCGCCTTCAGCGATGGGGGCTACACGACGAATTTGCCGCTCGTGGATGTGCTGGGAGGAAAAGCCTGGGTGGCATTCATCTACGAAGGGCAACCGCTGGCTCCCGAACATGGTGGGCCTGCGCGGCTGCTTGTACCTCATCTCTACTTCTGGAAGAGTGCCAAGTGGGTTCGGGGCCTCCGATTGGTCGAGAAGGATGAACCGGGCTTCTGGGAGTCGCTTGGCTACCACAATTATGGTGATCCATGGAAAGAACAGCGCTACTGGGGCGACTAACCTGGCAGTTTGGTGAGGTGGTGGCGACCCACCCGGAAACGGGGCGGACAAAGAGCCTGACGCTCTCCGTCCCCAATTGGGCGGGGCATCTGGCTGGCCAACATGTGGATCTCCGTCTCACGGCTGACGACGGATACCAGGCCGAGCGTAGCTACTCCATTGCCTCACCTCCTGAGGACGGACAGCAGATCATGCTCACGATTGAGCGGCTAGACGACGGGGAAGTGTCGCCCTACCTCACCGAGGAACTGCGAGTGGGTGACAAGCTGGAGCTCCGTGGTCCCATCGGTGGCTACTTCGTCTGGGAGGAGCGCCTGGGCGGACCCTTGCTGCTGATTGCAGGTGGATCAGGCATCGTGCCTCTCATGGCGATGATCCAGCACCGCAGGGCTGTGGGAAGTCCCATCCCGACACGGTTGCTCGTCTCGTCTCGCACCTATGAGGACATCATCTACCGGGACGAACTGGAGCGCGAGGCTGGTATGGCCCTGGAGGTGATCCACACGCTAACCAGGACGCAGCCGCCAGGATGGACGGGCTACAGCCGTCGCATCGACGCTGAGCTCTTGCGAGATATCGCCTGGCCGGTGGAGCAGCATCCTCTCGCCTACATCTGTGGCCCGACACCGTTCGTCGAAACAGCGGCAGCAGAGCTGCTGCCGCTAGGATATGAGCCGACACGCATCAAAACGGAGCGTTTCGGTCCGACAGGAGGTTCCTAATGGACAACACGACACTCGATGGGAATGCTGCAGGCGGCATCTTGCGAGAAATTTTCCCGTTTGAAATGACGCTCGTTGAGGAAACGTGTGCTCATTGCAGCACCACCAGGGCGGTTGGTGCGCTCACCGTCTATATGAGCAGCATGGGAACGGTAATGCGCTGTCCTACTTGTGACAACGTGCTCATTCGCATCGTCAGCATGAAGGGCCGCTACTGGCTCGATATGCAGGGGGTGCGTGTTCTTCACATCAGAACAGAGCCGTGATACCTCCAAGTGCCCTCCAGACCCCACAACGATGCATTGTGGTGATGAAAGACGGTCAAGCAAGCATTTTGGACGAACCAGATGTGCCTCTTGCATTCCAACCATGAGAGCAGCAATAAGCTGCTGCGGTGGAGAACCATGAATGACCAGGAGCAGACCAATAGATGCAAAACGGCTGGCTGCTTGGCTCTTTCTGTAGCACGAGCTGGGCGGTGCTGAGGCCCAGCTCTTCCTTCTTCTCTTCAGCTGTCACCCCTTCGACACCGTTCAGGTGACGGACTGAACCGGCACGCCTTTCCTTTTAGGAAGACATTGCGGCCTCGATGGCAGCGAGGAGCGTCTTCAGCTCATACGAAGCATCGTGGCGTACCCCATTGATGAAGAAGGTCGGTGTGCCGTTCACTCCACTGCGAACACCACTCAAGAAATCCTCGTGCACGCGATCGGTATGCACGTGCTCAGTCATCTCGCGCTCGAACCTCTCCTTCTCAAGATGGAGTGCGAGAGCATAGTGGACTAAATGCGCATCGTCGAGCGCCCGTTGATGCTCAAAGAGGTAATCATGCATCTCCCAGAACTTCTCTTGGACGGCGGCAGCTTCCGCGGCTTCCGCGGCATGCTCAGCATGCGGATGGCTCTGGGTCAGGGGAAAGTTCCGAAAGACAAAGCGCAGCCGATCCCCCAAACGTCGCTGAATCTCTTTGACGATGGGATAGGCCTGCCCACAATAGGGACACTCATAATCACCGTATTCCACCAGTGTCACCGGGGCGTTTTCTGGTCCCTGCTGATGATCGCGCTGGCTCACTGGCAGTGTGAGCCAGGCCGTTCCTGATTGTTGCGTCATTGAAAAGTCTCCTCCGTCTTTAACGCTTCAAGGGCAGTCAGTATCCCATCCGCACCAGGGTTGATCCCTACCGGAGAGACATAGCTCCAGCGAATCACCCCCTGGGCATCAAGCACAAATAAGGCTCGTTCGCTCGTCCCATCGTGTCGACGATACACCCCATACATTTTGGCGACTACCCCCTTGGGCTCGAAGTCTGCGAGCAAGGGAAAGTGCAACTTCCTGTCCTGGGCAAAAGCGGCGTGAGACCAGACCCCATCCACTGAGATCCCGATCAACTCGGCATGGAAGCGGCCAAACTCCGGCAGGATCTCGTTATAGAGGGCCATTTGGTCACCGCAGACCGGACTCCAATCGGCAGGATAGAAGGCGAGAATAACGGGTTGACCGCGAAATTCGCTCAAAGAAACCGAGTGATCAGGCGTACTCTGTAAGGTAAAGTCGGGGGCTGGAGTCCCAGGTTGGAGCGCTCTCGATGGCTCATCTTGAGCAGGCTGGTTCTCTCGCCGATCTTTCTCAAGGCTCAAAACGTTTTCTTCCTCTCTCGATTGTGTGTACTTGAACGCGTCTATACATGCATGATAACATTCATACCACTGGCTGATATTCCTGTGACTTCTAGCGTATTCTGGTTCTCTCGCATCAGCCAACCTGCGGGAGAACCGAAATCAGCCGCTCTTCTTGACACACCCAAAATGCGGGTATATACTTCCATCATGGATACGACATTCGCCTGCACATGCACGACCGTTCGCCATGCAGCGCAAACGCTCACTGAGTTCTATGACCGGTTACTTGCTCCCAGCGGCTTGAAGATCACGCAATACATGCTCTTACAAAGCATCCTTCACAGTGGAATGGAGAAAAGCATTACCGGTCTTTCGCAGGAACTCGGAAGTGATCGCTCCACCATCGGCAGAAATCTGCGTGTCTTGGAGCGCGACGGCTTTGTGACATCGGGCGTCGGAAACGACCGGCGAGAGCATGTGGTGCGGGTCACTGAGAAAGGACGCCAGGCCGTTGCCTGTGCCCTCCCCTTCTGGGAACAGGCTCAAACGGCAGTCGCAAACACGCTTGGTCAAGATTCCCTCCAAACATTGAGAGTGCTGCTCTCCCGTTTGGCAGCTATCCGGTGAATCGCGACACGCATTCACTCTCAACCATCACGGAACTCATCTGCAATCAGACGAGGCAAAGAGCAGGAGAAAGAAATGACGGGATCAACTGACACAACAGGGAACAGGAACGACCTCGAAGGCAAGCGCATCCTGGTCACAGGGGGAACACAGGGCATTGGAGGAGCGATTGTCACGCATCTGAGACGCGCTGGAGCGACAGTGATGACGACGGCGAGATCAGTCCCCGCTGATCTCGAGATGCCAGACCTGTTCATCCAGGCTGATGTGAGCACACCCGAAGGAGCGGTGAAGATCATCCAAGAGACGCTTGATCGGCTCGGTGGCATAGATGTCCTGGTGAACGTCGTCGGCGGTCCATCCTCCCCACCGGGAGACATTCTTGGACTCAGCGACGAGGACTGGCAACGGCACTTCGAGGAGAACCTGTTCTCCGCTGTGCGCCTGGACCGGGGGTTCTTGCCAGCCATGCTGGAGCAGGGCTCCGGCGTCATCATCCACATCTCGTCTGTCCGACGACTCCTGCCGCTGAACGCTTCTGTGCCCTACGCGGCGGCAAAAGCGGCCCTGACCAACTACAGTAAGGCTCTGGCCAACGAAGTGGCAAGGCATGGGATAGGCGTGAACTCGGTGGCCCCTGGCCTCATTGAAACAGCCGCCTTGCAGCGAGCCATCAACCGGCTCGCCAGCAAGTTGGGCATCGACCAGGATGCGGCTCGGCAGCAGCTCATTGACTCGGTGGGAGGGATTCCCCTGGGGCGTCCCGGTCGCCCGGAAGAAGTCGCTGAACTGGTCGCCTTCCTGGTGTCGGACCGAGCGTCCTATATCAGCGGCAGTGAGTATCTTGTGGATGGGGGAAACGTTCGGACGATCTGACCCGCCACCGACGGATGCATGAGACGCTCTTAACAATCGACGAGAACATAATGAAAGGAGGTGAACTTTTTCTCACGCGCATTCAGGAGAGAAATACTCTTGATTCCATAAACAATGCCTTCGCTGCGCGTGGTACCTGATCTAGAGGATGTTTACGTTTCGGATCACGGTGAGGAAGCGTCCTCACCTTTCACTCTCTCGACGCCAACTGCATCTTTGCAGTTGGCTGGAGCATGGCTCTGCTCTGCCAGAAGCTGCCAGAAGAAAGGAGACGTTCATGCCATACATAACTGTTGGAAAAGAGAACTCAGGGTCCATTGATCTCTACTACGAGGACCACGGCTCGGGTCGCCCCGTTGTGCTCATTCACGGCTTTCCGCTGAGCGGGGCTGCCTGGGAGAAGCAGGTCAGGGTCCTGCTTCAGGCCGGGTATCGGACCATCACCTACGACCGCCGGGGCTTCGGCCACTCCAGTCAGCCCACCCTGGGCTACGACTACGACACCTTCGCCGCCGATCTCCACACGATCATGACGCAACTCGACCTGCGTGAGGCCACCCTCGTCGGCCATTCGATGGGCACCGGAGAAGTCGCACACTATCTGGGGACCTACGGCTCCGACCGCGTGAAGCAGGCGGTCTTTGTCTCCCCGATTCCGCCGTTCCTCTTGAAGACGGCCGACAACCCCGAGGGGGTGGACGGCAGCATCTTCGACGCCATCATGCAGAGCGTCGCGGCAGATCGCTTTGCCTACCTGACCCAGTTTTTCCAAGACTTCTACAACATCGACATGACGCTGGGCAAGCGCGTCAGTGACGAGGTCGTGCGGGCCAACTGGAACGTCGCAGCCAACGCCTCGGCCACGGGGACGGCGGCGTGCGTGCCCACCTGATTGACCGACTTCCGCAAGGATCCCCCCCGTATCGACGTGCCCACGCTCATTCTTCACGGGGATGCCGATCGCATCCTGCCTTTCCCTGCGACGGGCAAGCGCCTGCACGAAGCCGTCAAGGGCAGCCGACTGGTGGTGCTCTCGGGCGGACCGCATGGCATTCCCTGGACACACGCCGAAGAGGTGAACCGCGCGTTGCTGGACTTCCTCGCGTAGCGGTCAGTCGTTGTGATCCGTTCGAGGCTCGGGTCCTGGCAGGGTCGGAGGCGGCCAGCGGGGGCAAGCCTCCCTGGAAGTCCCTCCCATCGTGGTCGCCTTCCGGCTTCCCATGAGCGGATGAGTCGTCCAGACAGGGAGCGCTGGATGACCCGGCGTCTCAAGGCACCACGCGTGAGGTTGCCGTGAACCATGAACGGGCGAGCACGCTCCCTACAGCCACCTAAATCTTTATGGAGAAAGGATCGCCCACGCTGGGCTCCGTTTCGATCCAGACGCTCTTGATCTGAGTGAACTCCTTTATGGCTTCAATTCCATTCTCGCGGCCCAGTCCGCTTGCCTTGTAGCCGCCGAATGGCATGCTGGGCGAAAGCGAGCGGTAGGTATTAATCCAGACCGTGCCAGCCTGGAGTCGGCGAGCTACTTGGTGTGCTCGTCCCAGATCAGTCGTCCAGATCCCGGCGGCCAGCCCGTACTCAGTATCGTTAGCAATGGCGATGGCCTCGTCCACATGGTCGAACGGGATAAGGGACAGCACCGGGCCGAACACTTCCTCACGCGCGATCCGCATCTCGTTGCGCACATCGGCCAGGATAGTGGGCTCGACATAGAGACCGCGCTGCAGCTCCGCGTCTGCCGACTTCCTGGCACCCGTGACCACACGGGCGCCATCCTCCTTAGCCACGTCAAAGTAGGATAAGACCTTGCGGTATTGCGGCTCGTTGGCGATAGGACCCATCTCCGTCTCGGCTTCCAGTGGGTTACCGAGGCGAATCTTCCGCACACGCTCCTCCAGGCGCTCCAGCACCTGGTCATAGATGGGTCGCTGGACCAGAGCACGCGATCCAGCGATACACGTCTGGCCAGAGGCCGCGAAGATGCCGGAGAGGATGCCAGCGATCGCGGCATCCAGGGGGGCGTCCTCAAAGATAATGTTGGGCGACTTGCCACCCAGTTCGAGAACAATCTCGGCGAAGTGGCCGACAGCGGCAGCAGCCACGCTGGCACCTGTTGGACCGCTCCCGGTGAAGCCCACGACGTCAACCCCCTTGTGGCGCGCCAGGCTGTCACCGGCAGGCAGGCCCAAACCTGTCACGACGTTGAAGACGCCGGGGGGGAAGTTCGCTTCTTCAAAGCACCGCGCCAGCTCCAGGGTAGATACCGAGGCGTGCTCGCTGGGCTTAACCACAACGGTATTGCCAGCGGCTAGAGCAGGAGCACAGGTAAATGACCCGAGCAGAAGCGGCGAGTTCCAGGGCGTGATGCAGCCAACGACTCCGTAGGGCTCGCGTATGGTGTAGTTGAAGAGGCTGGGCTTCTCCTGCGGAATCGTATCGCCCTGGATCTTGTCCGCCAGGCCAGCGAAGTAGCGGTACCAGCCAGGGATGGCCTTGAGCTGGGCATACATCTCCCGCAGCAGCTTTCCATTGTCCCGCACCTCGATCTCCGCCAGCTCGCGCGCTCGTGCCTCGATCACATCTGCCAGGCGGTGCAGGAGTCGCACTCGTGCGCTCGGTGTCATCTTAGACCACGTGGTATCGAAGGCCGCCCGCGCAGTCCTCACCGCTTCATCCACGTCCTGTGCCCGGGCGTTGACGATGGTGGCCCACGTCTCGCCTGTGGCGGGGTTAGTCACGGGCAGGCGCGTTGCCCCTTCCGGCTGCACATACTTTCCGCCGATATACAGTCCATAATCCTGCGTCTTTGACAGTACCTGTGACATGGATCAAATCCTCCTTTGTTGTGAAAACCAATATTACTCAGGCTGCCAGTAGGTAATCTTGACCGGCTGATGCGTGTGCAACGATTCAACCGCTGCTTCCGCAATCATCTGCGCACGCAAGCCATCCATCAGCGATGGATAGGAGGTCTCCTTGCCCTCAAGCGCGCAGATGAAGGCATCCAACGCCAGGGCAAAGCTGGGTCCTAGCCGCCCAAACCAATCGGGGTGCAATCCATCGGAGATTATCTTCGTGCCGATGTACAGGGCTACCTCACGTGTCGGTTTGCGGTTGGATTGCACCATCCCTTGCGAGCCAAAGACCTCGATGCGCTCATCATAACCATACGCGCACCGGCGGCTGTTGTCAATGTGACAGAGCGCTCCGTTTGGCAACTTCAGGATGAGCATGGAGGTGTCGACATCCCCCGCCTCACCAATGGCCGGGTCAATCAACACTGCACCGGTGGCGTAGACCTCAACCGGGGCTTCACCGGCAAGCCAGCAGGCCAGATCGAAAAAGTGGATGGTCTGGTCGCGCAATTGTCCACCTGACACTTTGACGTAACTGATGGAGGGCGGTTGCGGGCCGCGCGAGGTGAGGTGCATCATCTCCAGGGTGCCGATCTTGCCGTTCTGAATGGCTTCTCGGACGCCCAGGTGATTGGGGTCAAAACGACGGCTGAAGCCGATCATGATGGGGAGGTTCGTCTGGTTCGCTTCCTGCACCACAGCTTTCACGCGGCTTATGTTCAAATCAATCGGCTTTTCGCAGTAGACCGGTTTGTGGACCTGGATGGCTCCGCTCAACAAATCGGCGTGGGTGTTGGTGGATGAGGCGATGAGCACGGCATCCACATCATCGGCCGCCCAGATCTCCTCCGGGCTCGAAGCAACTTTTGCGCCCAGACGCGACGCCAACTGTTCCGCAGCCTCGGTATTGATATCGTACACATATTGTAGTTCAGCCCGCGGATGGGTGGCGATATTGCTGCCGTGGACCCTGCCGATAAATCCGGCACCAAAGAGAGCAAATTTCGTCATGGAGTTCACCTCGCTTCCTGGCGACCGCAAGGGCCGCCACTACGCCAGAAGATGTCCCAGGTGCGTTTAGCGAGCGTAGCGGACGCCAGTTTTGCTACTGCTCCTGGCGTCCTAACCTGACCAAATCAATGATATCTTCCACTTTCACATCCTGCTTGTAATAATCTCCAAGCTTGCGACCATCGTCCAGGATCGTGAATCTATCCGCCACCTGGAATACGTGATGGATGTTATGCGTGATGAAGACCACCGGCAGTCCGCTCGCTTTGAGCTTCTCGATAAATTCTAGCACCAGCTCAGTCTCTCTAACGGATAAGTGATTGGTAGGCTCATCCATGATGATCAACCTGGCCTCAAAGTACATGGCTCGGCCAATGTTGATTGTTTGTCGCTCACCACCTGACAAAACGGCTGTCACCGTATCTGGTGACCGATATTTGATACCCGTTTGTTGCAAAACTCTGTTGCAGTCTTTAGCCATTCTTTTCAAGTCAAGGAACTTGAAGGGACCGATGCGTTTGGTCAGCTCTCGTCCCAAAAACAAGTTCCTGGAGATGGTCATCAGGTCTACCAGGCCCAGACTTTGATACACCGTCTCAATGCCAGCGTTTCTAGCCTCTTTGGGAGAAGAGAATTGGACTTTTTTTCCCGCATAGTAGATTTCGCCTTGATCCGGTGGGTAGAGGCCGGTCAAAATTTTGATCAAGGTTGATTTGCCGGCTCCATTATCGCCGAGCAGACCGACAACTTCACTGGGATAGACAGTGAAATCTACGCCGTGGAGCACCTCATTTAGGCCAAACTTCTTATGGATGTTCAGCATCTTTACCAAAGGTTCTCTTGTGTTCATTATCTGAGAGTCCTCCTGACTACAACTAGATTGATGACGGCTGCTGCCACCAATACCACCCCAACGAAAGCCTGATACCAATAGGAGGGAGCCCCTGCCATGACAAGGCCAGCGCTAATAGCCGGAATGAACAGCGCCCCCAGGCAAGCGCCGATGATGGACCCGTAACCACCTGTAATCAAGCAGCCACCGATGACGGCGGCCGCAATCGCCTCAAGTTCCACACCTACTCCGGTCGTAGCCGCCACCGTATGAAATCTACTGGCGGAAATCGTACCGGCTAATCCGGCCAGGCCTGCACATAAGATGAAGTTGGTCAATTTGACACGATCTACATTGATGCCCATCGCTCTGGCCACTTCTTTATTCCCGCCAACGGCGAAGACCGCATTGCCGAACGACGTGAACCTGAGCACTATCGTAAAGATGACAGCTAAGAGAACAAACCATACTATTGAAATAAGAAAATCACCGAGCAAATTACCAGCCAGGATGTTTGTGAGGAAATCAGAAGGAATGCTCATGGTAAATCCCTGTGTCGTAAAATAGATGATCCCCCTGACAAAGAACTGCATCCCGAGCGTGACGATGAGTGAAGGAACCCCTGTCTTTAGGGTGATTAGCCCATTGCAGAGGCCCGCCAGGCAAGCCAACCCCACGGCAATCAAGAAGGCTGCTACGCTGCCGACCTGGCTTGAGAAAAAAACGAAAAACAGCGCGCCCATCCCATACACTGAACCAACAGAAAGGTCAATTTCGCCGGAAATGAGGATAAACGCTATCCCAATGGTGACAATCCCTATCTCTGCCGCTTGCGCCAGGAGCGCCGCCACATTGCCAACAGTGGCAAATTGGCCATCTGTAAGAATAGTAAATGCAACGCAAACGACAACTAAACTAGCTAACACACCCAACTCTGAAATTCTGCGTAATGCTTTCAGAGGGTTGGTACGAGTTTTGGTAAGAGTGTCGGTACGAGTTTTGGTTGATAGCATGCTTAGCCTCCTCCTCTGTCCGGCTCGTATCAGGTAGCATCGAGCCTGGCGACCGCAAGGGATCGCCCACACCATGAATCGGTGGGCTACTACGCCAGAAGATGTCCCAGGTGCGTTTAACCAGCGTAGATCCCCGATTTATCGTGGGATCGATCCCTTGCGGTCGCCAGGTCCCCTTATCTTACTGGGTCCAGCCGGCAGACAGCTGGTTGTACTTTTGCTGACCGAAGATGTTGATCAATTTGGCCTTCCATTGGGCGGCATTAGTCTTGTCTATGATGACCGGACCTACCAGCTCCGTTGGGGGCGGTGTATAGCCATACTTCTTGTAGAGGTAAAGCCACATCACCGGCAGATACCCCTGCAGCCAGAATTGCTGGCTATGGGTAGCGATCAATTTCCCTTGCAAGATCCCTTCTATGGCCAGTGGGCTTTCATCTACGGTGGCCATCTTCACCTGGTTCAACTTCCCTAGACCTTGGACTACCTTGTACACAAAGGGAGCAGTCAGCAAGGTCACAGTCCAGATCGCGTCCGTATCCGGACGGGCAACCAGGTAAGCCCGCATAACATTAGTAACCGTGCTCGGTTCGTCCGTGATGGCAACCTTATCTGCGGGCACACCAGCCGTCTTCAGGGTATCAATCAGGCCCTTACACCTCGCCTCCGCCCCGGCGTGTCCAACATCGCCAATAGCACAGGCAACCCGCCGCGGGACATTCGGCTTAAATTGCTGCAGGATCTCCTGGGCCATCAGCACCCCGGTCTGGTACTCGTCCCCGCCAACGTAGGTCAGGTAGGGGATTCTCTGCCCAGCTGGGCGCATATCAGGAATGTTAGAGGCGATCACCGGAATGCCAGAAGAAATGGCCTGATTCAACGGCCCTTGCAGGGCTGCCGCATCGGTGATGGGTACAATTAACCCATCCGGCTTGGCTGCAATCGCCGTCTCGAGCAAATTAACCTGTGCTTCAACTGAGAAAGTTTCTGGCGCAACGTACTTGACCGTGACTGGGAACTCTTTCTCTGCCTCAGCAATGGACGTAGTGAGCCAACTCTCGTTTGGATCAGCCGGCCCAATGTGAGATACAAAGTAGAAGGTGTAGTGCGATGGGCCTGGTGTTGCCTGTGGCTGTGGTGTTTGTTGGCCCCCACAGCCTGCTAGAAATGTGGCTAATAAAACGACTACAGTGAGCAATGTCGGGAGTTTGCGATGTTTAGCTATCATTGATTCCTCCTCGTCAGACTACGGCTAATTTGTACACCCACGATAAATCGAGGTGCTGCACTAGTCGGTCGACACTAAACGGTTGTGCGGACACCATTGGTGAACCAGGACCTGGAGCGCCCATTGCGCTTGGAATCTCTTAGCTTTTTGTCTCTATTTCATGAGCCCTCCTTTCTCGCTTAAGTAGAAGTGAGTTGGTAATGTGTTTCACCAAGGCGCAAAGCTCGCAAAGTTATTCGCTGAATAGGGCGGCTTTCCGTCTTGTAGGAAACTGAAACCTTGGACTCCCTTTTGCTTAAGCGGGTCATTATTCTATTGCAAAGTAGGGGGACAGAACTTTGATGGCCGCCTCCCTCGCCTTGACCGCCAGTTGCATGGGATCCCACTCCCAATACTGGGGGCGGAACAGTTCGAGTGACCCCCTTGTCCAAGGCACAAATGTGCAATCGGTTGCGCAAGTCTGCAAAAAACACAGCAACTTTTACCCGGTTGCCGCCGGATTTTTGCCAGGCAAAAATCCGGCGGTGGTCTGTCGCACGACTAATTCCCCTGGGACCATCTGGTTTTCCGGCTCCTGGCCAGCCAGTAAATCGAGCATCATGTGCATGGCCCGCTGCCCCAGCTCAAACCGAGGCTGGCGAATAGTGGTCAACGGGGGATGGGTGTAGGCAGCCATGTCAATATCATCAAAGCCGATAATGCTGAGGTTGTCAGGCACAAAGATGCCACGCTTGTGACAGGCAGCCAGCAAGCCCATAGCCGTCGTATCGTTGTAGCAAAAAACAGCCGTAGCCCCAGCGGCCAGTAATGGCTCTAAACTGGCCTCACCGACTTTGGCATCGTCCTTAATGTTGTTGGAGGTAAAAATGAGGGCGGGGTCTGAAGCGATGTCGGCTGCTTCAAGCGCATCCTGATACCCTTTCAACCGGTACTGGTTCGACCTGGCGCGAGTGGTAACCCCCACATACCCGATGCGGCAATGCCCCAAAGCAAGTACATGTTCAACGGCCAATTGAGCCCCATGCACATCATCAATAGATACAAAATGCATGGTCTTCCCCGGCTTTTGTTCATTGATGAAAACGATTGGAATCTTACTGCGTTCAAAGAACTGGGGATATTGATAAAATAAGTGTGAGGCCAGAACGATAATGCCATCCACCCGACGCTTCTGGAGCATCTCAATACCAGCAATCTCTCGCTGATGATCATGCTGCGAGGTACTGACAAAAACATTAAAGCCAACCTCAATAGCAGCTTGCTCCACGCCTTCTACTACTCGTCCCATGAACGGATCAGAAATTACGGCCAACTCTATACCGATGGTCCAGGTCTGATTAGCAACCAAACTCTTAGCCACAGTATTGGGAACGTATCCCATTTCTTTGGCCAACTCCTGGATCCGTTTTTTGGTTATAGCTCCAATGCGAGGATGATCCTGTAGCGCCCGAGAGACGGTCGAAGGAGAAACCTTGGCTCTTTTGGCAACATCATAAATTGAGACAGACATGGTCGGCGCTCTCTTGCGCTATTGAGTACTACCATCGATGGGGTCGACGGCTCGCGAGCATATTGCGCAACCGATTGCACATACCATATACGAAAATTTGAGATTTGTCAAGGGCTCAGCTACTATCCTACACTTCGTGCTGTACGAGATATGCTTGCGGGTTACGTTCAAATTGTCGCTTGCAGGCAGGACAGCAAAAATAGAAGTCTCGACCGTCATAAGTGCTGCGATGCCTTGCCGTGACTACTTCTACTATCATACCACAAACAGGGTCTATGGCGGTTTCGGTTGCGGAGACAGCAGGGACTGTGCTCGTACTGTCGGAAGGCGGTAACGCGGGTTGCTCCTCTGTAGAGGTCACGCTGCTATCCTGGGTTCTACCACCACGACGGCGCACCTGCACCAGTTCTGCCAGGATACTGGCAGCAATTTCCTCTGGAGTGACTGCGCCAAGATCAAGCCCGGCAGGTGCTTTGAGTCGTGCAATCTGCTCGTCCGTTACGCCAGAGCTACGCAGGTACGCACGGCAGGCTTCGGCCCGTTTCCGACTACCGACCATACCCACATAGCAAGCAGAACTGCGCATCACTTGCTCTAACACGTCTTCGTCATACTGGCCGTGAGAGGCAACCAGCACATATGTGCGCTCGTCGATGTGCACCTGGCTCAGGTCAGCATGGTCGATGGGTGTGACGCTGAAGTCGAGTACCTCTGCTAAACGGCTCAGCGAGACGATGACCGGTGAGTCGCCGATGAGCAGGAGTTGTGGCTGGGGGAAATGGGGTTCCATATAGATATCCAATATGCCTCCACTGGTGCATGTCATGGGCAAGACTCGTACATCATTACGCATCATGCCTGTATCGGGCGCACCCAGGCGCAGGAGAAAGGGAGTCGGATTGCCTCCCTCATGCAGCAGGCGCAGGGCCTCACGCAGGATCAGGGGCTGGGCGCAGCTGCCGCCAATCCAGCCTGTGAGCTGGCCGTTGGCCTGGATGATGGCTTTGGCTCCCGGTTTTGCGGAGGTGGGTCGTTCGCACCAGACGACAGTGGCCAGCACAAACGCTTCGCCAGCCTGCTTCAGGCGATATGCGAGGTCGAATATGGTATCAGACATAGTCATTCTCTGGAAACGAGGAAAACAGCCTTCCCAAAGTAGGGTGCAGGCCAGCTCGCGCTCCTACCAACCCGGGCGGAGGGATGTGAGCTGGCCTCCGCCCTACTCATCGGACGCCAGGCCTTTTTCCTTGAGGATACTCCACACCTTCCAGGGGCTGAGCGGAATATCGATATGGCGTACGCCAACGTGAGCCAGCGCATCGACAACGGCATTAGCAATCGCTTGTGGTGCGCCAACGGTAGACGACTCGCCGACGCCCTTGGCACCGATGGGATGGTGCGGCGAGGGCGTTACCGTCTTGTCCGTCTCCCAGTGGGGCGTCTCCATCGAGGTGGGGAGCAGGTAGTCCTGGAAGTTGCCTGTCAGAATGTTGCCAGCTTGATCAAAAGAGATCTCCTCATACATCGCTGGAGCCAGTCCTTGGGTCAGGCCACCGTGAATCTGCCCCTCAACGACCATTGGGTTGATGATGGTACCACAATCATCCACGGCCATAAAGCGGCGAATATGCACCTGGCCGGTGCCACGGTCGATATCCACAACGCAGATGTAACTACCAAACGGATAGGTGAGGTTGGGTGGATCGTAGTAGTCCACTGCCTCCAGGCCTGGCTCCAGGTACGGTGGACAGTTGGTGTAAGCGGCAAAAGCCAGCTCCTGAATGGTCTTGCCTTTGCTGGGCGACCCCTTGACGAAGAAACGCCCTGGCTCCCATTCGAGGTCCTCCTCCCCGACCTCCAACAGATACGCTGCGATCTTTTTGGCTTTGTCGCGCACCTTACGTGCTGCTATTGCGGTTGCAGCACCAGCCACCGGCGTACTCCGGCTGGCATAGGTCCCCAGGCCGTAGGGGGCCGTATCGGTGTCCCCATGCTCGACATCCACATCATCGGGCGACATGCCCAGTTCTGCGGCGATGATCTGGGCAAAGGTCGTCTCATGCCCCTGACCCTGCGTCTGCACACCTATACGCGCGAGTATCTTGCCCGTGGGATGGACGCGAATCTCACAGCTATCGAACATCTGTATACCTGCGATGTCGAAGTGCTTGCCGGGACCAGCACCCACTATTTCAGTAAAGGAAGAGATGCCGATGCCCATCAGTTCACCACGTGCCCGCTTTTCGGCCTGTTCGCGGCGGAGCCCTTCGTAGTCCACATTCTTCATCGCCAAGCGCAGTGCGGCCTCATAATTGCCACTATCGTAGGTCCAGTCCAGAGCAGAACGATAGGGGAAAGCCTCTGGTTTGATGAAGTTCTGTAGACGTAGTTGCGCCGGGTCTTTGCCCACGGTATGCGCCAGGATATCCATCATGCGCTCGATCAGGTAGGAGGCCTCGGTCACACGGAAGGAACAACGATAAGCGATACCACCAGGAGCCTTATTGGTATGGACGGCGTCCACATCCACAAAGGCATGCTGAAAGTCGTAGGAGCCGGTACAGATGTGGAACAGCCCGGCGGGAAATTTCGTCGGCTGTGCCGCGGCATCAAAGGCGCCATGATCGGCCAGCGTATGCACACGCAAGGCTTTGACCGTGCCATCTTTATCAGCTGCGATCTCTGCCTTGATGTGATAGTCGCGCGCAAACCCTGTGCTACTGATGTTCTCGGTACGATCTTCAATCCACTTGACGGGCTTGCCTGTGGTAATCGATGCAACCACTGCGCACACATAGCCGGGATAGATCGGCACTTTGTTGCCAAAGCCACCACCGATATCCGGCGAGATGATGCGGATACGATGCTCTGGCAGGCCGGCCACGATGGCGAAGAGCGTGCGATGTGCGTGCGGAGCCTGCGACGTGAGCCAGACGGTGAGTTTGCCTGTTGCCTTATTAAACTGAGCTACGCAGCCGCAGGTCTCAATCGGCGCGGGATGGATACGTGGGACATACATCTCCTGCTCGACGACGACCCCATTGGCCTGGGCCTCGGCGAACGCGGCATCGGTTGCTGCACGGTCACCCGTTTCCCAGTGATAAATCTGGTTGGTCGGTTGTTTGTCCTTCTTGTCGGGACGCAGCAGCGGGGCATCGGCATCGAGGGCCTTCTTAGGATCGATGACCACGGGCAGTGGCTCGTAATCGACCTCAACAGCGGCTACGCCATCTGCAGCAGCATAGCGACTGGTGGCGACGACGAAGGCGACCTCCTGCATCTGGAAATGCACGCGATCTAGAGCCAGCACCGCTTCGGTATCGCCAGAGAGCGTCGGCATCCAGGCCAGTCCGGCGGCATCCAGGTCTTTGCCGGTAATGACGGCCAGCACACCAGGGACCTTCAATGCTGCGCTGGTATCGATGTTCGTGATGAGCGCATGGGCATAGGGGCTACGCACGATGTCACCATAGAGCATCCCCGGCAGCTGGACGTCATCGACGTAGGTGCCCTGCCCGCGAATGAAGCGGGCATCCTCTTTGCGCTTGTAGGATTCGCCTAAGCCATGAACAGGTGTGGTCGTTGCCATCATTGGCCTCCTTCTCCGGCGCTCACCGGAATCTTCTCAGTGGCCTGCATTTTCTGGGCGGCGTATCGAACCGCTTTGACGATGTTGACATAGCCGGTACAGCGGCACAGATTGCCAGAGATGGCGACGCGAATCTCTTGTTCGCTAGGGTTGGAGTTGCGCTGCAAGAAGGCGAAACTGGTCATCAGCATACCGGGTGTGCAGTAGCCACACTGCAAGGCATGTTCCTCGTGAAAACCCTCCTGCAAGGGGTGCAGTTTGCCGTCCTGCTCCAACCCTTCAACGGTCATGATTTCGCGGCCATCTGCCTGCACGGCGAACATGGTGCAGGATTTGGTGGCTTTGCCGTCGACGATAATAGTGCAGGCTCCGCAACTGGTTGTGTCGCAGCCGATGTGCGTGCCGGTCAGATGTAACACGTCACGAATCCAATGCACGAGCAGCAGGCGTGCCTCTACATCGCCTTCATAGACGGTCCCATTGATCGTGGCGCGAATATGATGTGTACTCATGCTATTTCCCTCCTGTGGCACGGGCAGCGGCTTTGCGCAATGCACGAACCGTGAGAGTGCGTACCATGGCGCGTTTGTATTCTGCGGGGCCGCGTGTGTCACTCACGGGCTGTGAGGCGGCAGCGGCAAGGTCGGCGGCGTGGTGAATGCTGTCGTCATCTAACAGTTGGCCGAGTAACGCTTGTTCGGCGTTGCGCGCTTTGAGAGTGGTTGGCCCGACATTGGTCAGGCCGATGCCTGCATACGTGACACGCCCATGGCTATCCAGTGTGACATAGGCCGCTACGCCAGCAATGGCATAGTCACCAACTTTGCGTTCTAGCTTGAAGTATGCTCCGCCGCTACGCTCAGTGGGTGCTGGGATACGAATCTCGGTGAGGATTTCGTTGGAGTGTAGGGCCGTCTCAAAGGGGACGTCGGTGAAGAAGTCGCTAATGTCTATGACACGCTCATTTGTCGGGCCGACGGCCACCACACGCGCTCCCAGGGCGATCATGGTGGCAGGATGGTCGTTGGCGGGGTCGGCATGGGCGATGTTGCCACCAACGGTGGCCCAGTTGCGTACGACCGGGTCGGCCACTCCCGTCGAGGTATCAAAGAGGATGGGATAGCGACTGCGGATCAGGTTCGAGTCATCCAATGCCGCCTCGCGGGTCAGTGCACCGATGTGTAATACGCCGTCTGCTTCATGAATGTAGTCCAGGTTGGGAACACGGTTGATGTCGATCAGGACCGACGGTGTAGCCAGGCGGAACCGTAAGAGGGGGATGAGGCTCTGACCTCCCGCCAGGATTTTGGCGTCCTCACCATGCTTTTCCAGGAAGGCGACAGCTTCTGGAACGCTGTTCGCCACCAGATAATCAAAGGAATCAGGAATCAAGGAATCACCTCCATTAGTCGTGGACGCGCACGTTCCTGCTCTTCATGAGAATAAAGATACGCCGGGACGATCACGGTGGAAATCATTTCAGGGTGTGCAGTACCCCAATGTGTACAGTATAGGCTAAAACTTGAACAGGCGTTACCCCCAAAAGGAGGGTATCTGGCATATACAAAAGGAGGTTTTTTTCCGTATTTTAGTGCCTCATCGGTTGTATTTTGTGTGCAAGATCACAGCCACCCTTGTTTCACTGCAACCATGACCGCCTCGGTACGATTCTTCACACCAAGGCGATGTAATATTTCCTGTACATAGCCCTTCACGGTATTCTCACTGAGGTAGAGCTGAGTGGCAATCTCGCGGCTGGAAAGTCCCTGAGCAATGAGGCGGAGGATGACGATTTGTTGGGTACTCAGGGGTTCGGGAGACGGTTCCTGGCTCACCTGGGGTGCACGGCGAAGTTGAGCCAGGACTGCAACAGCTGCCTTGGGGTCGATGACTGCTTCACCTCGTGCAACGGCACGAATCGAGCGTTTGAGGTCGAAACGCTCGATGTCTTTAACAAGAAAACCACGGGCTCCTGCCTGAATGCATTGGGCTACCAGGCTTTCATCGGTAAAAGTGGTGAGGATCAGGACTGCCGTTTGCGGGTATTGGCTCGTCACAGTGCGACAGAGATCAATGCCGCTGACGCCTGGAAGGCGTATGTCGAGCAAGGCCACATCAGGATGCAGACGCTCGATCATTTCAAGTGCTTGTTCGGCATTCGCTGCATCTCCCACAATCGCAAAGTCAGATTCCGCAACTAACATCGCCTTCAGTCCCTCGCGGACCATTTCATGATCATCGATAATGAGCAGGCGAATCATAGTGGCACCATGGCCTTCACAATCAGGCCTCCCTCTTCTCCATTGGTCAGCAAAAACTGTCCACCCAACTCTTCAAGACGACGATGCATCCCTGTGAGGCCAAGATGGGTTGCATTGCGACAATAGGTTTGGAGCACCCCAGGCGAGAGACCGACGCCGTTGTCTTGCACAACCAACACAGCTTGCTCACTGGTGATCTGCACAGTGACAATGACCGTCGTCGCTTGAGCATGACGACGCACATTCGAGAGAGCTTCCTGGGCAACGGTAAAGAGTGCATTCCCAACATGTGATGGCAGGGATACGGTCCATTCAGCTACAACAAGATCTGCTTCAATTGCGGTTGACTCCCGCAGATCATGTATCAATGTATAGAGCATACTTACCAGCCCACCCTCCTGCATCGCGGATGAAGAGAGCGCAAAAATGGCATCTCGTACCTGCGCTGTACCGAGGGAGGCAAGTTGCTCGATACTCCGCAGAGGGCGAACGAGCGGTGAATCGGGCGCGAGACGTTCCAGGGCCCAGTCGGCTTTCAGGCCGATTGCGAAAAGAGTCTGCTGCACCCGGTCATGCAACTCCTGGGCAATACGACGGCGTTCATCGCCAAGCATCTGGCGTTTCTGAGCCTCGGTGAGTTCATGATGCAGTGTTTGAAGGTCGGTGGCAAACTTACTCAACTCCTGGTTACGTCGTTCCAGTTCAGCCGTGCGCTCACGAACTTCGCTCTCCAGACGGGCCGCATGTTCTTCCATGGCGCGACGTTCACGCGCAATCAGTTGGGCATTATGAATCGCTACAGCAGCCTGGGCACCCAATGCCTCGATCAACTCCACATGGCGAGCAGTAAATCGACCAGGATGTGTATCGCCGATCAGAAATGCTCCTAGAATGGCTCCTTCTCGGGTACGCAGTTGGACTCCAAGAAAGCTCTGTACAGGGATATGGCCCCGTGGCACGCCGACATAACGTGGGTCTTGATGCACATCGTCCACAACAATGGATTCGCCCTCCCAGAACACTGGATGCAGGATACCCCTACCCTCGACCGGCCCCAAACGCCTGAAGTACTTCTCAACCGCGGGTGTTGCACCAGAGATAGCCGCGAGGTGAAAAATGACCTTATGCGCTGGTTTACCAGCATGCTTCTCTGCAAGCTCTGGTATCAAAAAGAATGTGGCATACTCAGCAGCAGTCACGTTACGAGCAGCATCAGTAATCATCTGCAACAGGCGTTGCAAATCAAGTTCAGAGGTGAGAGCAATAGCAATACGGTTGAGTTGTGCCAGCTCTTCTGCCCGCTCTTGCAGATTCGCAACGAGTTGTGCGCGACTCTCATCAATCGTCTGAGTCATAGGGCAAACACTCCATCAAGCACAATGACAGTAGATGGAACGAGGTCAGTATACCATAAAAATAGTTTCTTTTCGAGTCATGACATCGTTCAAGTTCTACCTTATATTGACTTTATATGTGGCGGCCGATTCAAGGAGTATCGGTTCTCCACCCAACACCTTGAGTGCACATTCCAGGAACTGGGGACGTTGTGTAACAGTGCGATCGAGGGTGATACAATATCCGTAGGCGATCCCCTGGAGGTTGCACTGTTGCTTGCAGCCCGAGCGGCAGGTAAAGAGAGGAGCAGGCCATCTTTGAGTAGGAGGTACAATATGAGCGACCGTGGAGAGCTCATCAATAAGCTCAATGTAGATAACCTTACGGACCATCTTATTCCCTAACGCTTTTCTCCACGCTCTTCCTGTTCCATGTGGTCTAATCGGAGCGAGGATATCAGGGAAGAACCGCGACAATGTCTTTTACAGCATCTTTGAGAACACGAGTAAATCCCTGTTGGATGTCAGAGTTGGATGGTTCCCTCACTGGAAAGTATTCTCTCATTCTCCCACCTCGCACATCTAAGGCATAAATGCTGTACTCATCCACATTTGGTCTCTCCCCGATGGCAATATCTCTCTCTGCTGGCAACTTGACCCGCAGTTCCTCGCGCTGATAGCCGCCAAACCCAACGCTCCTCTTCTTCTCTGAGATACAGACATGGCCATTACTCGCAGTCACAGTGATCTCCTGGTCGCGAAGAAATTTTGTGAACACATATTCCCGCTCAACACGACAGAGTGGGTCATTTGCTCCCGGTGCAAGTTGTGCAGGCTGCTTTTCGATTTCCTTCCCTTTTACCATCGTTACAGTGTAGACATCGTGCCCAATGAGAGAGGCGACTGCTGAGAGATCTTCTATGGTGTGTAGCTCACTCACATCAACTGCTTCTATAAAACGAGCAAGGTTTTGCAACGAACGTATATATTCTGCCTGGTTTATTCGTACATCCTCCCAAGGCCAAAGGCGAAATGTGTTATTGTCGTCTGTATGCTGGTTCCATGTGAGCATAGGTATCTCACTTCCTTTCCTACTATCTGTCCCCTGTTTCCTCACGCACAACAAGCTTGCGCGACCAGCACTGTATCGGAAACATCCTCAGTATGTGTGTTTGCCTGTTTCCGTCGTTGCATAGGTTCTCTCCTTCGTTATGGTTACACTTGCCGAGATAGAGCCAGGAGAGCGCTGAGTTCAGAAGGCGAGTTGGAGCCTTAGCTTGGGAACTATTCTTGCAGCTTTGAGCCACCTACCCACCTTTTAAGAGCAAGTATAGTGTTCCGTAGGGCAGGTGTCATGACCCGAAAGATGCATTTTGCACGCGAACCCTCACTGCCACTTTCGCGCCAAGCGTTTGCCAGACTCAGCGGATACAATCCTTCTTTCAGGTCATGATACTTGCTCTTGTAGAGAACCGCAGAACTCAATATAATATAATTGAAGATTTGGTTTGGAAGCGTCTGTCTCATGTACGCGATCACATCACAGCAGGGAACCTGCTAGAGGGAAGGAAAGGAATTATGCAACAACATTCCTCAGAGGAATCGATGCTCAACATTCAGATGGAGAATTGTATTCAGGACTGCTTAAATAGTCATACCGTCTGCCTGGATACGGCGATGAGTGTACTTCAAAAAGGCAGTGAATTTACTGACGCTGTGCGTACCATGCTGGATTGCTCCGAGCTGTGTGCGACAACTGCGCATTTCATGATCCGCAACTCGCCCCTCTACGGCTACGTTTGCCAGGCGTGCGCTGACGTATGCACCCATTGTGCCGAAGTGTGCGCCGAGATAGGCGAAAACGACTGTGCCAACGCCTGCAACGCCAGCGCGACGTCTTGCCAGCAGATGGTCAAAATGCTGGGGTGAGGTGGGTCTTGCTCGCTGCCCACACTACTGTGAGGTCGGGCGGCGAGCAAAACATGCTGGATGCTGGTTAAGTCAGGCTAGAAACCAGCGAACGGGTCTGGAAGTACCCTACGATGTACAGGATGCCAAAGACAATCGCGTAGATGCCAATCAACCAGACCACGGCAACCAGCCCGGCAATGGGCCGGATGGCGATGAGAACGCCGAAGATGACCGATACGAGTCCGGCCAATCCCAGCAGCCACTCGCGCCCAGTACCCAACGGGAGCGTGAAGGCACCGACGATCTGCATGATGCCGGTCACAATCGCCCAGGCTGCAATCAGGTAGAGAAGGGCGAAGGCGGTAATGCCCGGCCAGACGAAGGCGACGATGCCTACCACAATGCCCAGGATGCCCTCGACCAGCACCAGGGCCCAACCCTGCTCTTTGGTATACCGCAGAGCAGTAGCCACTGCAACGATTCCGCTTATGAGGGCGTAGGCGCCAAACAGGTACACCAGGAAGAGAAGCGTAATCCCCGGCGAAACCACCAGGGCCAGCACGCCAAACACAATGGCAATGATGCCACGAACCAAAAACATTCTCCGGTAGCTCCGAAGAGCTTGTTGAGCGACTTGCATGTCGTTCCTCCTTAAACTTGTTGAATTACAACGAACAAACGAGGTTCTGTCTTAGCGGGCTGGTTCCCTCCAGCCTTTTCCGCTACATGACACACAGAAGTATAGTTCTGGGAGCCAGAGAAGTCATGACCCAAAAGCGGCATTGTCCCGAGAGCGCACGAGAGAAGGCCAGTACTCCTTTCGTGTCACAGACGAACACGAAGACCGCAAGCTACTCACCTGGCTCTCGAGAGGCACGGGTGAGCAAGGAGGTGAAACGGAGAGGGGAGCCCGTTCAAGAGATGTGGCCAATGGAAGCCTGGAACAGCATACCATGCAGCGACCAGGGCTTCCAGGACGGAGGTCTTGCCCATGTCTGCCATCTCGAGCGTTCGGGGGTCTTCCCACAATGCGACAATTGGTCTTCCCACAATGGCAGAAGATCTTCCCACAATGGCAGGATGCTGGCTGATGATGGAGATGGTGGAACCCAGAGCAGACGAGGAAAGGGAGCCTACCAGCTCTCAGTACAGGGAATTGCTGCTCAGGCCAAGAGCGCCTGATAGGTCAGCTCGGAGGCCCTCACTCCCTCACTGGAAATCCTAGTCAAGGCGCGCTGATGCAAGATCTGCCGCCGCGCCGCGCCCAGCTCGGTGTAGACCACTTCGCGCATCAGCTGATGCGCGAAGCCATAGCCACCCAACCGGCCTCCTTCGGCTTGCTCTTCGCGCAGCATCCCACTGCCGACGGCCTCCTCCAGCGCCTCCACCCCTGCCTGCACCCCCAGCTCGGCCACCTGCCACAGGCGCTGCGCGCTCACCTGGCTCCCCAACACAGCACTAGCCATCACCACCTGGCGGGCTGGCTGGGTGAGCTTCGAGAAGCGTGCCAGGATCATGGCGCGCACTGACGGCGGCAACAGCTCATGCCGGGCCCGCTCCTGCGCAACGACGGTAGCCATCTCCACTGCCAGCTCCAGCCGCCAGGTGCCATCCGCCCCTAACCGGGGCACCAGCCACTCCCGGTTTCGGAACAGCTTGAGGGTCTCTAGCAGGTACAACGGCTGCCCTCCGGTGTGCGCAAATAGGAAGTCGCCCAGCGCCACTAGCGGCGTCTCCTGCACCGGTGCAGGCCATGCCCCGGCTGGGGCGAGCTGAGCAGTGACGCGCTCACGCAACTCCTCTCCATTCCTCGCCCCATGCTCCCCCTCCACAATGATAGCTTGAATAAGCTGGAAGGTCTCGGCCTGGCTCAGCGGCTGCAAGGTGACCTGGCTGACTGGCAGGTCGCGTCCCAGGTCGGCCACCTGGGCGGAAAGCTTCGGGTTGAGCTCCAGCTGATCACGGCGCACTGTGCCCAGCAGCAGCACCCGGCTGCCATGCCTCATCCAGTCCCGTCCCAGGTAGCGTAGCAGGTCGAGCGAGGCCCCATCCGCCCAGTGCAGGTCATCCAAGAGCAGCACTAGCGGCGTCCGCTTGGCCAGGGCGTCCACCAACCGCACCACCGCCTCGAACAGCCGCATCTTGGCCGTCAGCCCATCCTCGATGGGGGCAGGCAGATCGGGATAGCGCACCCGCAGTTCGGGCAGTAGGCGCGCTAGTTCGGCCAGCCACAAGTCGTCCAGCAGGTCCTCAGGGGCGTTTTCCTCTTCCAGCCGTGGCCTGAGAGCCTCTACTAGCGGCTGGTAGGGCAGCCGTCCCCCCGTCTCGAAGGCCTGCCCGCTCAACACCTCGGCACCCTGTGCCCGGGCCCAAGCCATCCACTCGCTGGCCAGCCGCGTTTTGCCGATGCCGGCCTCGCCGACCACCAGCACGGCCTGCGGCTGCCCTTGCCGAGCTTGTTGGTAGCAACTGACGATCTGGGTGAAAGCCGAGGCCCGTCCGACGAGCGGGGCGAACAGATCGCTTGGCGGCTGGCTCTCCGCTGGGGAAGGACCTGCCGAGCGGTTCCCGCGGCGGCGAGCCGCGGCCGTACGAATGTGCTCAGCCAGATCGACGGTGTCCGCCGACGGCTTGATCCGCAACTCCTCGGCCAGCCGCTCCCGGCAGGTGGCGTAGACCTGCAAGGCGGCCGTCGCATCACCCAGCGCCAGGTGCACCCGCATAAGGCGGCGATAGGCCTCCTCCGCGAACGGATCGAGCGCCAGCCAGCGGACGAGCGTGGCCTGGGCCTGCTTCAACTCCCCGGCAGCCTCCTGCCAGGAGGAGAGCCGGTCGCAGAGCAGCTGCAGACGCACCTGCCACTGGCGCTGCTGGATCTGCACCCACTCGTCAAAAGGGGCTTCCTCGCCCAGCGAGAAGCCGTCGAGGAAGGGACCGCGCACCAGGGCGAGGGCCTGCTGCCACTGGGCGACCAGGGCGACGCGCTGCTCCTCAGATAGGAGCATGGAGTACAGCTGGGCTTGTTGCCAGGCGTGTTGCACCACGTCCAGGTCCAGCTCCAGTGGGGACTGCGAGTCCAGACCGAGCAACTCCTGCTGACTGAGCAGATGGGCACCCTGTCCAGAGTCTACGAGCAGGCGGCGTAGCATCGCAATAGCGTTGCGTAAACCCGTGCGAGCATCAGAGGGCGCACTGTCGGGCCACAGGAAGGCAGCCAACTTACTACGGGGATGCATGCCCCCTTCGACCGCCAGGTAGAGCAGCAAAGCCTGCGCCTTGCGCAAGGCAAAGGTGAGGCGACTGCCGTCATGAAAAACTTCGGGAGTGCCGAGCACGGCCAAACGTAACAGACCCATGGCATGTTCTCTTCATAGAATGTTCTCTTCATCTAGAGGTAGGACCAGGATACTCATACCTCTTCAGGTACTAGCTTCATACCGCCTTCGGCGGAGAAAGAGGAACAAGTGCTTCTCCAATCCTATCTCACAGATGCGTCGTGATCGCGGCTTAGCTTTCCAGGCGACCCTGGAGGTAGAGCCAGCGGACAAACGCTTGCCGCTTGTACTCAGAAGTGGTCTGGTGAGTGGCCTCTCGCTGATAGAGCGCTTTGACTCTGGAAAGGCCAGCAATCTGCTCGCGCGAAAAACCCACCTGCTCGAGTCGCTGGATGTCCGTCATGGTTGGGAAAGGCTCTCGGAATTCCATAGCCATCCTCCTTTGTCTATGACTATCTCATTTCTACCGATAGGACGAACGTAAAGCAGACCAGCTACTTCACATCCGTGTGATGAGAAGTGTCACAACCCATTACCTGCATGAGTCAACCCCTTCCCAATGAATATAGTCTAGAACAATGTCCTGGAGAAGTCACTCTACATCAGATGGCATATCACTTCAACTTGCTTCACTTCTGTGGGTCAGGCAAGAAGCGCGTGACTGGTGGCTTTCTGGCTGAAGCTGAGAAGGAAAGGAGCGCGATGACAACTACTTAGCCGTCACGAAGAGGTGCAGCAGGAATAGGGGTGCAGCCTTGACCTCCTGTTGCACAGACGCAGCACTCGTGAGAGATACTGTTTCTTCCATCAGAAAAATCTGCTCTCAATAAAGGGATGAAGTCGGAGGGGAGTCTGGAGTCTCTTGCCATTCCCCCAGACTCCCCCAACCAGCGTGGACCCGCGTGGAGCGCATCCAACACACATGAGTATACTGGTAATGCTTAGGGAAGTCAGCGTCCATCAGTTGGCATGTCACTTCCCATCACTTCCCATCGCTTCGCGCCTCGAATTCTCGCCCACGTTTCGAAGATGACGAGGATCAGGTCAGCCCTGGACTGGCTCATGCTGGGGCGCTTTTTCATCACCTGCGCTACCCTGCGCTGGCTGCTCCCCAGCCACGATGGCAAGCACCTGTTTACGCTCCAGGCTTTCCTCTTGCAGCAGGGCTTGCGCCAGTCGCTCCAGTGCATCGCGATGCTCAGAAATGACCGTGCGAGCTTGCTGGTGTGCTTGTGCTATCAGTCCTTCGACCTCGGCATCCAGGCGCTGTGCCGTCGCTTCGGAGTATACACGCGCGTGCTCTTCCTGCACAGGAGGGCTGAGGTAAGGACCTTCGCTCGACTGATCATAGACCACCGGGCCGGTCTGTTCGCCCATGCCCCACTCTGTTACCATGCGACGCGCCAATTTGGTCGCTTCCTGCAAATCGTTCTCCGCCCCCGTCGTGATGTCACCCAGCGCGAGCTCCTCCGCACTGCGTCCACCCAGAGCTATGGCCAGCCGCTCCATGAGGTAGGTGCGCGAATAGTTGCGCCGGTCATCCTGCGGTAGGAACTGGGTGACCCCGAGCGAACGCCCACGTGGCACAATCGTCACCTTGTACACCGGATCGACATCGGGCAACACCGCCGCCACCAGCGCATGGCCGCCCTCGTGGTAGGCCACGATCTTGCGCTCACGTTCATCGATCAGCGCTTCCCGTTTGCCTCCCAGCAGCAGTTTGTCCAGCGCATCCTGGAAGTCTACGCGGTCCACCTGCGTTCTTCCTCGTCGTGCTGCCAGCAGCGCCGCCTCATTCACCAGGTTAGCCAGGTCCGCACCCGAGAAGCCTGGCGTCCCACGTGCTAGCTCCTCCAGGTTCACATTAGCCGCCAGGGGGACGCTCTTGGTATGGATGCGCAAGATGGCCTCGCGCCCACGTCGATCGGGCAGATCCACCGTCACTTGCCGGTCGAAGCGTCCCGGCCGCAGTAAGGCTGGGTCCAGGATATCTGGGCGGTTCGTGGCAGCGAGCACCACGATGGTCTCATGCGGCTCGAAGCCATCCAACTCCACCAGCAGTTGCTCCAACGTCTGTTCCCGTTCATCATTGCTCGCGATCGCTCCGACCCCGCTGCGCGTTCGTCCAATCGCGTCGATCTCATCGATAAAGATGATGCAGGGGGCGTTCTTCTTGGCCTGCTCAAACAGGTCACGCACGCGGCTGGCCCCCACACCGACGAACAGTTCGACAAAATCGGTACCGCTCACGCTGAAGAAGGGGACCTTGGCCTCACCTGCGACCGCACGTGCCAACAGAGTCTTACCGGTGCCGGGAGGACCAACCAGCAGCACGCCTCGGGGAATATGCGCGCCAATGGCCAGGTAGCGTTGCGGCTCGCGCAGGAAGTCGATTACCTCGCGCAGGTCCTGCTTGGCTTCGTCGACACCCGCCACATCGGCGAAGGTGGTCTGGGGGCGCTCTTCTGTGTAGAGTTTGGCGCGGCTACGCCCAACGCCAAAGATCCCTCCTTCCTGCTGCGACTGGCGCATGCTGCGCACGACCATGTAGCCAAGGTAGAGCAGCAGCAAGATCGGCAATGCATTGAGCAGGAGCGACAGTGCCGTCTGCCACCAGGGGGTCTGCACAGGCTGAGCATTTACCTGGACGCCGTTTTTCTCGAGCAAGGGAAGCAAGGTGGGGTCACCCGTTTCTGGCACGTAGCTCGTGAAATGGAGATACGTCGTCGTGCCGTTCCCAGAGCCGTTTGGCTGCTGATGAATGGGCGTTTTGAAATCGCCGGAAACAGCGTTGCCGGTCAGCGTCACGCTCTTCACATGGTCTTGCTGCACATACTGCAGAAAGTCCGTGTAAGACAGGTTGATCGTCGCCTGCTGCCCGCTCAAAGCGCTCAAGAAGAGCGGACCATAAAAGATCAGGTTGATCAGCAGGAGGAAGAGGAGCCATTGCACCCAGAAGCCCGGTCTCCTCGTAGGGGGTTTTTGCTGCGGAGATCCGCCGGGACCGCGGGTTGGTGCCTGGTTGTTGGTTGGAGATTGGCGAGACGGTGAGCTGGCTTCCTGTTGGGCAGGCTTTGGTGCTGTCGTCGTGCTTTTCATGAGAAATGACCTCCTTTCCTGGATGGGGTCCGGATTTGATGCTTGCAGATATCACGGCGCTGTTCTGATCTGAAGGACATGCACCCCTTGCATATCGAGCCAGTAGCGGCCCTTGGTACTGACGATGCGCATGAGCACCTGCTCACAGGAGGGACAGCGCATGACCGTCCCCATGGCGCTCTTGTAGACGATGAGTTCACCAACTGTCCTGCTGGTGCTGCAATATGCACAGGTTGCCTCAGCGAGCGTCATTTCAAACGGGAACACTTCTCGCAAGATACCGCCTGCGGCATTCCCATCCAGTGTCGTCATGTCCATTAGGAACCTCCTGTCGGACCGAAACGCTCCGTTTTGATGCGCCTCGGTTCATTTCCCAGCGGCAGCAGTGCTGCTGCCGATGTTTCAACGAACGGTGTCGGGCCACAAATGAATGAATCCTTCGCTCATGTTTTGTCCCTCCATTGCTGTATTATACCTGGAGTCTTCCATATGGCACAAACAGCCCTTTGTTTAGCTTTATGAAACCGGGATGGGCTTCTTGTGCTTCGAGAGTGCATGGCGGACATTGAGAGGAATGGAAGAAGTTCATTACGATGCTCATCACGTTTTCATGACGCTTCCTGGTTATACTAGCACCAGAGAGGACGATGTGCAGTGGGTCGCAGAAGCAGCAATGAGGCACCCAATACAAGAGTGGTGTCTTCTGGAGCGCCTCGGACCAGGCTGAGATGTACGAAGACGAGGAAACAAGAAATAGGAGGATCCTATGGTCGGTAAATTTTCAGAATAGAATCTGAAAATTTACTGGTATACTTCGACAGACGGGCACCGAGAGGCTGTGCTTGGCAGGAGCAGGCGATGGAGAAATCAGCCATACGAAGCGTGGCCTGGAATGCACGTATTGCAGGCTACCAGATCAGTGAACAGACCGACCAGGGAACCATCACGACACCGGTGAACGGCGAGAGCAGCGCGTGGAACGAGTGGCTCTCGCGTATGCCCTCCTTTGCCTTCCACAGCCGGGATGGCCGCCATTTCACCGCCGTCAAAGAACGTCGCGGGCACGGTGGCGCCTACTGGATCGCCTATCGCAGTGTCGCGGGCACTCTCAAACGCAAGTATCTGGGCACCCCCGCCAGGATCACCCTCGCCCAGCTCGAGCAGGTGGCGCTCGCTCTGAGCGAGAGCAAGCCCCAGACCCAGGCTCTCCATTCACTTTCCCCCAACGACGCGCCTACTGCCGTGCGGCCCGATGGGCACAGCACGCCCTGGCCAGCTTCCCTGCCGACGACCAAGTTCTTCCTCCCGACCTCCTCGCACGCGCTCATCGCCCGTCCTCGCCTGCTGGCTTTGCTCCAGCAGGGGCTCCAGCGCAAGCTGACCCTGGTCTCGGCTCCGGCCGGCTTTGGCAAAACCACCCTGGTCGCCGCCTGGCTGCGCTCGCTGGCCGAAGCACTCCCCAAACACCAGCCGCAGGTGGCCTGGGTCGGCCTGGAGAGTGCAGACAATGATCCCATACGCTTCTGGACGGCCGTGCTCACCGCCCTGGAGCAGCGCGCTCCCGGCAGCGGGCAACACAGCCTGGCGCTGCTGCACGCCCAGCCTACGCACCCGCTCGCGTACGTTCTCACCACTCTCATCAATCAGCTGGCCCAGACCCAGACGCCCTGGCTGGTGGTGCTTGACGACTATCAAGTGATCAGCGAGCCCGCCATCCATGCTCAGCTTTCTTATCTGCTGGAGCATCAGCCTCCCTCTGTGCATCTCATCCTGCTCTCGCGTACCGATCCGCCGCTCTCCCTGCCACGTCTGCGGGCGCGTGACCAGGTGCTGGAGGTGCGCACCGAGCACCTGCGCGTTACTGTGGAGGGGACCATGGCCTTTTTTCAGGACGTGATGGGGATCGAGCTTCCCGAAGCGGCACTACAGGAGATCACGACGCGCACCGAAGGATGGTGGGTCGGCTTGCAACTGCTCGGTCTCTCATTACGGTACTCTGCCGACCCGGTCGAGACGCTGGAGGAGTTAGGTGGCAGCCAGCGATACATCCTGGACTACCTGGTTGAAGAAGTGCTCCAGCAGCAGCCTGCTGCCGTGCAACGGTTCCTGCTACAGACGAGCATCTTGGAGCAGCTGTGCGCCCCCCTCTGTGACGCCGTCACTCGAGAGCCGGGCAGCCAGCACGTGCTGGAGGAGTTGGAGCGCGACAACGTGTTTGTGGTGCCCTTGGATGGCCATCGCCGGTGGTATCGCTACCATGCTCTCTTTGCCGAGGCCTTGCACTACCAACTGGAGCAGCAGCATGCAGACGAGGTGGACGGGCTGCATGTGCGGGCCAGCGCCTGGTATGCCGAGCAGGGCAACACCTGTGAGGCGATCCAGCATGCGCTCCTGGCACACACCTGGCAACTGGCCGCCGACCTGATCGAACAAGGGCACGTTTCACTCCTCTGGAATGAAGGGCTGGGAGACGCGGCGACCCTGCGCCAGTGGCTCAGCCAGTTCCCGGAAGAAGTCATACGCGCCCGCCCCCAGCTCTGCCTGGCCTATGCACAAGTGCTCCATAGTGCTGCCCCACCTGCCACGGTGGAAGCCTGGCTGCAAGCCGCCGAAGCCACGCTGGCTGCGTCTCTCTCCCAAACGACCAAAGATTCACAAGAGCGTGCGGACCAGCAGAATCTGCTGGGAGAGATCGTCGCGTGGCGGGCGAGGCTTGGCAGTGAGCACGGCCAGGATGCCGAGGCCGTCTTGGCGCTCTGCCAGCAGGCGCTCGCGCTGCTCGTCCCCCAGAATCTGGCGGTGCGTGCCGAGGTCTTGTGGACACAGTCGGTCAGCTCTTTTGCGGCCGGTGAAGCCAGCGCGGCCTCCCAGAGCGCGTTGGCGGCAGCACGGCTGGCCCAGGAAGCCGACAAGACTCCGGCAGCGATCGCCTGTCTGAGCGCGGCGGCCCTGTCTCTGATGGCGTGTGGGCGTCTGCACGAAGCGTGGCGGGTGCTGGAGCGAGCGGGGCGCCTGGGCCAGCAGCCCAGTAGCCTGGAGTTGGTCTATGCCCAGCAAGCGGAACTCTTGCGCGAGTGGAACCGCCTGGACGAAGCGCTCAGCCTGGCCACGCGGGCGCTGGAGTGGGGAAAGCCTCGCCAAACGCCCACGGCATTAGTGGCAGAGGTGCTGCTGGCGCGCGTTGCGCTCGCGCGTGGCGACCTGGAGGCGGCCCGTGCTGCCTTCCAGCGCAGTGAGCAGATCCGCGAGAACGTGGAGCATCCCCACGGGCTTGACTGGGTCTCTTCCGGCTTCAGTACAGTGCCGCAGATGCAGCTCTGGCTGGCCCAGGGAGCGATGTCGGTTGCCGCCCACTGGGCTGAGGACGTGCTTGCGCAGCAAGGAAGTGTCTCGTTGATGAGGCGGCAACAGGAGGAGGTGGCGCTCATACGTCTGCTGTTGGCGCAGGCCCGGCCCACAGAGGCGCTGATGTGCCTGATGCCGCTGGTGGAATGCGCCGAGCGGCAGGAGCGCTGGGGGCAGGTCATCGAACTGCGGCTTTTGCAAGCGCAGGCCCAGCTGCTCCTGCAGCAGGAGCAGGCAGCCCTGGCTTGCCTGGCGCAGGCGGTGCAGCTCGCCGCACCGGAGGGCTACGTACGCCTCTTTGTCGAGGAAGGTCCGCTGCTGAAGACGCTGGTTAGCCGCCTGCGGGAGCAGGAACGCGGGCGCGGGCCCACCCCTTACCTGGACACGCTGCTGGCCGCCTTTCCAGCGCATGAGCAGGCCAGGAAGCCTTGCGTCTCCCAACAAAAGCTGGGCCTGCTCGAGCCGCTCTCCACACGCGAACTGGACGTGCTGCAACAGATGGCAGCAGGTGCCTCCAACCAGGAGATTGCGGAGAGGCTGGTGATCACGGTCGATACCGTCAAACGCCATGTGGGCAATATACTGGGGAAACTGCAGGCGAACAATCGAACCCAAGCGGCGGCGCTGGCTCGCACCCTGGGCTTGCTGGCTGACAAAGCACCCTGAGCCTTTCCTCCTCGACGCCCCAAGCTTCCCCATGAAGCGCACCATGCCTTTCCACACAACACTTTCCTCCTGGCACGAAGGGAGCAGGGACGCTGCGGAGCATTATGCTCCTTTTGAGGCATGACAACACCTCTCTGGGAACCGTATACTGTGCTCTAAAGGGCGCGTATCAGACGTCCTTGACAACCAATGAGAAGGGGGTTGTTCCTCATGCTACAACAACCTGCAACAACAGACCAGCTTGCAGAGTTCTTTGCTCGCTTCCAACGGTTGCGTGAAACCAAGCCAGTCCTCTATGACGCAGCGAGCAGCAGTTGGCATCTGTTTCGCTACACGGAGGTCTTACAGGTGTTGAAAGATACGACACGCTTTGCCTCAGTGGAGACAGAGGCCGAGGTTGCACCTGATGCCACAAGTGTCATGGTGCTGGATCCTCTACAAAGGCAGCGAGTTCGGACGCTTTTGGTCCAGGCACCGACCCCTCGCTCCGTGAACAGGCTCGCACCGCGCATTGTCGAGCGAGCGCAAGCCTTGCTCGACCGGGTTCGTCTGAAGGGCGAGATGGATGTGATTAGGGACTTGGCCGCGCCCCTCTCCCTGTCGGTCCTGGCCGAACTGCTGGGGATTCCTGCGGCTCACTGGACTACCCTACATCTGTGGGCGGATGCCCTGCTTGCTGGTCTCGGAAAGCCTTGCTCAGAAGAGCCTGTGAGCGCTCATCCACAGTCACCGGTTACGCTGGCGATGCATGAGCTCTCGGCATACATCTGCGAGCGCCTTGAGCGGCGTGCGCCTTGCTATGAGCAGCAAGGGGATCTGATCAACACGTGGCTCTCGGCCTCGAGCGAGGGAGATCCCTTGGGGGTACCGGAGGTCATGGCCGGTGTGCGCATGCTGTTGGAGGTGGGATACGGTCCGGCGACGCACCTACTAGGCAATACTCTCCTCAGTGTAGTGGCCCATCCCCAGGTCATCGAGCACCTGTGCCAACAGCCCGCTCCGATCTACAGTACGATCGAGGAAGTGCTACGCTATCTTCCCCCAATCTGGACGGAGTTGCGGACGACCACCACCGAGGTCACACTTGGTTCCCAGCACCTCCCTGCCCAGGCACGGGTGTGCGCCTGGATCGTGTCGGCCAACCAAGATGCCACGCAGTTTCTCTACCCCGAGCAGTTTGATATCTTGCGCATTCCCAATCGTCATCTGAGCTTACGCTATGGCATACAGGCCCAGCTTGCAGGAGCGTTGGCCCGCCTCGTGGCTGCGACGACGATCCCTCTGCTGCTCTCCCAGTGTGCTGATCTCAAACGGGTCTCTGGTCTTCCAATAGAAGTGGTCGAGAGTTCCACCATCTTTGGAGTGAAGCGCCTGCCCATCACCTTTGTGCCGAGATCATCGTCAGCGTGAGCAGACGAGCACGCCACAGCCCAGATTCGTAACGTGGCTCCTATAGCCGAGGTCCGTCTGCCCAAAGTGAACCGACTTCTCGCATATGTCTCATATCCCGAGGTCAGGTAGTCTTCCCACAACAGGAGGATGGCCTTCCCACAACACAGCAAATAGTCTTCCCACAACACAGCAAATAGTCTTCCCACAACAGGAGGATGGGGCAGGAGAAGGAGACGTTGGAACCAGAACAGACGAGGAAATAGAGCGTGACGAGATCACTCCTTTGGGGCATGACGGCTCGCACCCCTAGCACTATACTGGCTCGTATGGTGAACAATAATGTGGGACCGAATGACCATTACGTACACGTAGAGATGAGCAACGTGCAGCATCGAATGGAAAGGTGTACCATCACTGCTGAACAGTTGAATGAGGCCAGACCGCCTCAGGACAGTCCGTAATCACAGAGACTGTCTTGAATTCTTCCACTGAGGAGGACTTGGGCTTGAGCTCAAACAGAAGAATGCATTTACTGGTATACTAGCATTGTTCACCTCTTGAAACTGAACGATTGAAAGGAGCAAGTTATGCGAGAGAAATCAAGTGGACCAAGAGTACCTACCAAATTCAAAGACTGCCTCCGGTTGCCTTCTATCCTGCATCCACAGATGACAGGGGACCAGCAGTACACCTTGCGCATTCGGATGTGCCCCGCACTGATCCAACTGCACTCGGAGCTTCCACTCACTGAGGTTTGGACCTACGAGGGCTCTCTGCCAGGGCCCACAATCGAGGTCTCTCGTGGGCAACACCTCGAGATCGAATGGATGAACGACATCCCTGAAAGCCAGAGGTATCCCGTCACCGCAGTCACCGCGCCAGACGGTTCACAAAATGAGCCTGGACGGAGTGGGAGACCAGTGAATCAGACCGTTGCTACTCTACCACCTTGGACCGTTGTCCATCTGCATGGCGGTCGGACAGCGGCGACAAGTGACGGATGGACGGAAAACGGCTCCCTCTCGGGTCAGTCTACTCTCAGCAGCTATCACAACGATCAGAAAGCCACGTTGCTCTGGTACCACGATCATGCTATGGGCATCACCCGCTTCAATGTGTACGCTGGCCTCGCCGGGCTGTATGTGATCCGCGATGCCGAGGAAGAAGCATTGCACCTGCCCAAAGGTCCCTATGAAATTCCCTTACTGCTCCAGGACCGCAACCTTGATACTGCACCTGACGGATCGCTCACCGGTCGTCTCCTGCACAAAGTCGAAGACAACACCATGGAGTTTTTCGGCCCATTCACACTCGTCAACGGGACTATCTGGCCGTACCTGCCCGTGGAGGCGCGGCAATATCGACTCCGCTTGCTCAACGGCTCAAATGCGCGGTTCTATCGGCTTGTGCTCCTAGATGAGCAGGGGAATGTCGCACCAGTTACCATCATGCAGATTGGTACGGATGGAGGATTGTTAGGTCAGCCTGTTGCGGTGCCTCAAAATGGGCTCATCCTTGCACCTGCCGAGCGTGCTGACCTGATCATAGACTTCCGTGCGTTCCGAGGTCAGCGGCTTACCCTGGTCAACACTGCAAGTGCACCCTTCAGTGTGGAGCTATCTCCAAGACCACTGGGGACTGCTGATCCAGACAATCGGCTTCCTTACCCAGAGGTCATGGAGTTCCGCGTCTCATCCGAGCAGGTCGATGATCCTTTCGTGTTGCCTTCAACCCTGTCACCGTCATACCGCCGACTCAGCTACGATCAGCTCCCGCCCAACCCCATGCAGCGGTACGTCGCGCTGGTGGAATACCCTCAGGGAATGTTAACCCTACGCGAGCTGGCAGAGGTGCCAGACGGAGATGCGACCGCAGGTGAAGCGCTCATAGCAGTGAAGAACGACCAGGGCACACTCACACACTACCGGACCGTTGCTAAGCAATTTGAAGACAAGCTCAACTGGTACGTGGCGTATGGTTCAACCGAGGTATGGAATATTCTGAACTTGACGGAAGACACTCATCCCTTCCATGTCCATCTTGTCCAATTTCAGGCACTGAGACGAGACCACTACAATAAAGAAGGCTTTGATGCGAAGACAGGGGGAACAACGGCTCCTGTTAGCTTCCAGAAGCATGGCAGACTCGATTTGAACGAACAGGGCTGGAAAGACACGGTACGCGTCAACCCAGGTGAATTGGTCTCGATTGCTGCCACCTTCGACGGCTTCACGGGTCGCTACATGTACCATTGCCATATGCTTGAGCATGAGGATCACGATATGATGCGCCCATTTGTCGTCATGCCTGCCGCAGCCATGGCAGCTATGGATATGCCGGATATGTCGACACCTTAGGTAGGCCGCCCAAACGCTCCTTACGACGGGAGCACCATCCCCAGCTGTGCAAGTATCTCCTCCAGAGCATTGGGGGAGAAATCAGCTGTGATCGTTGAAATAGTCTTCCCTTTGACAAAGTACTCCAGGTGTCTGTACGGCAATGAAATTTTTTTGCCTGTGGGCAGGATAATTGGAAGATCCGGCAGAATGAGATCGCCGGTGTGCGTAGCCGTAATCTGCGTAACGAAGAATACTCTCTCGCCTTGCTCCGTTACAGTGCCTTCTTCCAAGACGTGTTCGTGAAATGACCAGTCAGGCATGGCCGTCATGATCGCCTGCATAAAGTCGATATACTGCGCTTTCTGGACAGGTTGAGGAAGTAGACCCTTGCAGACAAAATCTTCCGAAAGGTAGGTATTCAGGCTCTCCACATCTTTTGACTCCCAGGCACTTATCGCGGCCATCGCAAGTTCTGTTGCATGCATTACATATACCTCTCTTCTTGAACACCTTTTCACTGCTCGAACAACATCTCATACAGCTATATTATATCCAATGGGGAAACCGTTGCTGCTGGGGCATTTTCAGGCTGTAGGAGGGCGGCTAACAATGGTTCAGGTCCTCCTTCATCTTCCGAAAAAGCGCTGGGTGAAGGTTGCAATAAAGCAGACTTCGATCAGCAAGCCCAGTACTGCCTCTGCGGCCGCCAGTCGAGCAAAGGCGTCTCCTAGTGCCACATTCTGTAGTAAGAAGCCACGTCCATGAAAGCTGCTTACACTCAAGACCAGTGCTTCATCCCAGCTGAGATGGGCTGCGGCGCCATGGGCATTGAGCAGATAGAGACCCATGAAGCCGAAGATGACGACGAGATAGGCCATTATGCTCCTGCCTGGCCGGTACCCATATCCTGCCAACAGATCGAGTAATAGTGAGAAGAGATACTGACCATACTTGCTTTGTCGCCGCAAGACAATGCGCTGCAGGAGTTGAGCACGGTAGGCGAAGCGGGCCGCCTCCTCGTCGAGTCCCTGTGCCCGCAGTGCCACGGAGAGCTGGCGATTGGCCCGCACTGCTGCCTCATACTCCTCCAGGCGGGTCGCGCTGTTTTTTCTCTTCCCAGCGCGTGTAGTCTGTCGCGCCTCGTACTCATCACCAAGCATGTCCATCTCCGACCACTGTACAACCGCGAGATTGACGTTGCCCCATTGTGCGTCTGCCAGTGACGGACCGATGTGCTGCTCACCACTTTCCACGGCTTTTTTCAGTTGCGGCTCCTTAATATGCGTTCTGCTGAGTCTGGCCCCCTCCAGGTGCGCCTTGTACAGAGAGGTGTCCTCCAAGTGTGCCTCGTTGAGGTATGCCCCCTCCAGATGCGCTCTGCTCAGGTCGGCCTCCTGCAGATAGGCTCCACCGAGATAGCCTTCTTCCAGATGCGCTTCGCTGAGGTCTGCTTTCTCTAGATGCGCCTCGCTCAGGTAGACTTTCTCCAGACGGGCCCCGCTCAGATCGGCCTTCTCTAAGTGCGCCCCATTAAGATAGGCTTGCTCCAGGTGGGACCATTTGAGGGCAGCACCTTGCAGATGCACCTCGCTCAGGTCTGCTTTCTCCAGGTGGGCTTCACTAAGGTCAGCTTCCTTCAGACGCGCCCTGGCGAGGAAAGCTCGCTCCAGGTGGGCCCTGGCGAGGTTGGCTTGCTCAAGATGTGCTTCGTGCAGAGACACTTTTTCCAGGTGGGCTCCGATGAGTTCAGCCTTCTCCAGGTGCGCCTCGCTCAGATCGGCTCCCGTGAGCAGAACTGCTGCTGCAGCGCGTTGTTCTGTGGTGGCCTTATCCCACTCTTCGTAGGTGAGGCTACCGCGCATATGCGCCAGCGGAAGGGCATGCAAATCTGCATAACGCAGATCTGCACCTCGCAAGTCCAATCCCCGGCGATTCTGCTGCTCGTCGCTGCCAACCTGGGGAAAACGTCCATTTTCGTATGTTGTTAGGAGCCACTCGATATCGGCACGGCTCAGTTTCATCCCTTTGAAGGGATAGATGCCTCGTGTGACGTCTGGAGTCGTCGCAAGACAGCGGGTCAGTTGTTCTTGACGTGCTATCTCAATTCTATTCTCTTCATCAGTGAGCATGGGATTCTTCCTGTGTCCGCGCTCTTACGGGCTTCATGACGAGCTTGCCGTCCTTCGCATGGAACTCGACCGTATCGCCTTCGCGAATGGAGCCTTCAAGAATGCCGCGGGCGATACGGTTCTCGACCTCGTGCTGAATGACGCGCTTGAGAGGGCGTGCTCCAAACTGCGGATCATAGCCCATCTCTGCCAGCAGGTCTCGTGCGGCGTCAGTGAGCTGCAGCGTAATGTGCCGCTCGGCCAGGCGCGGGCGCAGGCGATTGATCTGGATGTCCACAATGTCCTTCATCTGCTCACGCGTGATTTGATGGAAGACGATGATCTCATCGATGCGGTTGATGAACTCCGGGCGGAAGCCCTCTTCCCGCAAGCGCTGACGCACCTGGCGTTGGATCTCGTCCTCATCCATGCCATCGAACTCGTGCAACCAGCTCGTTCCGACGTTACTGGTCATAATGATCACCGTGTTCTTGAAATCGACGGTGCGACCCTGCCCGTCCGTCAGGCGACCATCATCGAGCAGTTGCAACAAGACGTTGAACACTTCTGGTGCTGCTTTTTCGATTTCGTCGAAGAGCACGACACTGTAGGGCCGACGACGCACGGCCTCGGTTAACTGACCACCCTCTTCATAGCCTACATAACCAGGAGGTGCACCGATCAAGCGTGAGACGCTATGCTTCTCCATGTACTCCGACATGTCAATACGCACGATGGCACGCTCATCGTCGAACAGGAACTCGGCCAGAGCACGTGCCAATTCCGTTTTCCCAACACCTGTCGGTCCTAAGAAGAGGAAACTGGCCAGGGGGCGATTGGGATCTTGCAGTCCGGCACGTGCACGACGAATCGCGTCGGAGACGGCTTGCAACGCCTGCTCCTGTCCCACAACGCGCTCGCGCAGACGGTCCTCCATCGTAATGAGTTTCTGCACTTCGCCCTCCATCAACCTGGAGACGGGGATATGCGTCCACTTCGAGACGACCTCTGCAATATCCTCGGCATCGACCTCTTCCTTGAGCATTCGGGCACCCTGAACGCTGGAAAGCTTGGCTTCCATCTCATGCAGTTGTTGTTCCAGCCGTGGAATCGTCCCATGCCGGAGTTCTGCCGCCTTAGCATAGTCAAACTCGCGCTCCGCCTTATCCAGCTCAACTTGCGCATGTTCAAGCTCTTGCTTCAGTCGCCGAATGGCCTCGACCGGCTCGCGTTCGCTCTCAAGCGCGAGCCTTAGCGCATGCAGTTGTTCATTGAGGTTCGCTATCTCTTGCTCGACTTTCGCCAATCGTTCACGACTCGCTGGGTCGGTTTCCTTCTTGAGAGCCTCCTGCTCGATCTGCAACTGCCGGATGCGGCGATCAAGCGCATCAATCTCCGTGGGCGTACTATCTAACTCCACCCGCAGGCGGCTGGCTGCCTCGTCTATCAGGTCAATCGCTTTGTCAGGCAGGAAACGGTCAGTGATGTAGCGGTCGGACAGTACGGCGGCGGCAACGAGTGCACTATCCTGAATGCGCACGCCATGATGGACCTCGTAGCGCGGCTTGAGGCCACGCAAAATGCTAATCGTATCTTCAACTGAAGGCTGCTCGACCAGGATGGGCTGGAAACGGCGCTCCAGGGCTGCATCTTTCTCGATGTGCTTGCGATACTCATCCAGCGTGGTGGCACCAATACAGTGCAGTTCGCCGCGGGCCAACATTGGTTTGAGCATATTGGAGGCATCCATCGCCCCTTCCGCTGCACCCGCGCCGACCAGCGTATGCAGTTCGTCAATGAATAGGATAACATTCCCTTCGGAACTCGTTACTTCCTTCAGGACGGCCTTCAGGCGTTCCTCGAATTCGCCACGATACTTGGCCCCTGCAACTAGCGCACTCAGATCAAGCGCGACCACCTGCTTGCCGACGAGAGTCTTTGGGACATCGCCACGCACGATGCGTTGGGCCAGGCCCTCAACAATCGCCGTTTTCCCCACACCAGGATCACCAATCAGCACCGGATTATTTTTCGTGCGGCGGGAGAGCACCTGGATGACGCGCCGGATCTCCTCATCGCGCCCGATCACCGGGTCGAGTTTGCCCTGAGCTGCCAGTTGTGTGAGGTTGCGGCCATATTTCTCCAGCGCCTGGTATTTCTCCTCGGGATTCTGGTCGGTCACCCGCTGTGCGCCACGAATAGAGGTGAGGGCCTGCAACACGTTGTCGCGCGTGAGCCCTGCGGCTCTCAATGCACGCGGCACGGCTCCATCGCTGACATTGAACATGGCCAGCAGCAGATGCTCGACGCTCAAGTACTCATCATGGAAGGTGTCCATCTCGCGCCAGGCATCTTCCAGCACCTTACGCAGGCGAGGCGAAATGCCCGGCTCACTGCCACCATAGACATGCGGCATGCGTTCGAGTTCGGTGTTGATGACGCGTTCTGCTGCTGCAAGATTGCCACCGACCTTCGCAATCACCTGCTGCACCACACCACCTTGCTGGGCAAGCAAGGCAGCAAGCAGATGCTCAACTTCAACCTGATTATGATTGTACTGCCTGGCTATCTGGGCTGCATCGCTGAGTGCCTCGCGAGCTTTCTCAGTAAAGTGCTCAATGTTCATTGCACTTTCTCCCTCCTGTGTGTGTACTATTCGCGAAATTGTCGGTTAGGCAGCGGGATGGCGGCAACGCCGTCCCTTTTTACAAACGCATGACTTAGTGCTCGACCCCCACGGTTGGCTTGCCTTCAGCGCTCTCACCCTCAGCTGCACTCCTTTGAGTAGTCGGCGCACCAGCGATGATGGCAAGGACTTGATCGCGTTCCAGCATCTCCTCCTGAAGCAGTGCCTGCGCCAGACGGTCCAGCGCCGCTCGATGCTCGGAAAGCACACTACGAGCTTGCTGGTGTGCCTGTTTAAGAAGTCGCTCCACCTCTGCATCCACACGCTCTGCGGTCACCTCAGAGTACAAGCGGCCGGGTTCTCCCACCAGCTGCTGACCGAGGAAAGGACTTTCGCCTTCCAGGTCATAGGCAACCACCCCCGTCTGCTCGCCCATGCCCCACTCGGTCACCATGCGACGCGCCAACTTCGTTACCTCTTTGAGATCATTTTCCGCTCCCGATGTGACCTCACCAAGGGCTACCTCTTCTCCCGTACGACCTCTTGTCGTTCTCTCCATGAAATGAGCTTCCTTTAAGCCCTTCCGGCATCCTGGCCTGACTGGACAGTCGTGCTTGCTTGATCTTCGACTGCAGGTGGAGGAGGCGTCGGACGACTCATGATACCGATAGTCACCATAGCAACTTCGACGATTGCTATAGCGATCACGAACGCACGCGGGAGCCTGATGCCGAGCACATGATCAAGCGAGAAACGCCCGGGACCTATGAGTGTGAGAGCGAGAGCCGTAGCCATATTGATGACAGGCAATTCGGCTCCGCCCTTACTCGCCCAGATTGGTTTGCCCCAGTGAGCTTTCACCGTCGCCATGATCATCGCCCCCATCGTGCCAAAGGGGCCAAGTGGATGGAGGAAGCCCAAGGTGGTGAGCACTCCTCCGCCGAACTCGGATGCAGAGGCAGCAGTCGCCCAAGGAGTCCCAGGTTTCAGCCCCAGCGACTCAAGCCAGCCAGCCGTCCCCTTCAGACCAGGCCCGCTGAACCAGCCGAAGAGCTTTTGTGATCCATGGCCAGCCAACAATCCTCCCACCGTCAGCCGTAAGATCAGCAGCCCTAGATCTCTCATCGTACTTGATTCTTCCCGTCCTTTGAATACACCTTTCTCCTCGAAGGTGTCAGGCATACTTTGCTTTTTCATCAAGTCAAGTTTCATCGTTGGTACTCCTTCCATGTTGTAGGAACCCTGCCTGGGGGGCAGGTATCCCGATTTATCGTGGGACCTTCATATCTCTCTCCCGCTCTAACTCCTGTTGGAGGCCCTCCAGGCGCTTGAGCAAACGCAGAATCACTTCGACTCCCGCCAGGTTGACGCCCAGGTCGTGTTGCAACCGGCGGATCCGCCTCAGCTGTGCGACCTCTTCCTCGCTATAGCGCAGTTCCCCGCCTGTCTCTTCCCCCTCGATCAGACCCAATGCACGTAGATGGCGAATCGCGCCAATACCTAGATGGCTCGCCGCAGCCGTCTCCCGCTCGCTATACGAGGAGGAAGAGTGGTACCGCTGGAGCACGATGCGTGTCATATTCTGCTCATAACATTGCTGCTCCTTCCTTAGACCTTTTTTGCCTGCGAAGCCTCGCCAATTGAACGGGCAAAGGCTTCGAAGAGACGGCGTTGTTCAGCATTCAAGTGCGTCGGAATCACCACATTCACCGAAAATCCGTTCTGGAGGCCCGCCTCATGTCCTCACACGGCGGACGCCTGTACCGACGCCGGAAAGAACGGCATCCGCAGATGGATATCCTTCCGCTTGCACGTGTTGTACATGTGTGCTAGCATCTGACTGTAGGCTAAGGCACTCTGGTTCGCTAGAGAGAGACAGTTCGCCTCCGGGTACCTTTCCAACTGAGTGGCCGGGTTCCCAACAAGAACGCCATGTTGGGGTAAAACACTCGTGGTCGAGAAAGAACGTCAGCGTAGAGGTCACCTCGCTTCTTTGGCTGTCCCAGAGCAGGCATACCCTGCCCGCGTAGTCGGAATGTCCTGCCGTTCTCAGTCCCCGCCGGAATCCGCAACAGCAGTCGGCGTCCATCAGGAGTTGGCACCTGCACTTATCGTCCGGATTGATGTCTGGGTGAAACTTGCGTGCCAGCTTGCGATACGCTTTTTGAATATCTTTCTGGCTTGCGTTCTTGTCCACGCCCAGAATCTTGTAATAGTCCTTGTAGTCAACGGCCATGAGTCCAATCTCCCTGCAAGAGGTGTCTCAAAGACAGACAGCCCGCTCATTCCTGAGTGAGACTCCGATTCAGCAACACCATATTCTGGCTTGTATTGAGCGTTTCCTGGACCGCCAGGAGGTCCAAACCAGCCTCGGTGATATTCACCTCCCCGATGTAATGCCCCAGGCGCGCGATATGAACGGCTTCCTTGAACTCTTGCGGCCCCAGACCCGTCAGACGCTCCTCTTCTGCCCAATTGTGGGGCATCATGCGGACCTTCTGTTCCTTGACATAGAGCGTTCCCACCTGCCGAATCGCTACAAGCAACCGGACGATGGCTGGCGTTACCGGGTGCCCCAGTTGCAAGGCACCACTCACGGCTCTTGCCAGGAGCTGGCCTGCCTCGGTTTGCACGATCTGGCCATCGACCAGTCGCTCAATCAGTCCACGCGCTTCGAGCTTCTCGAGTGCCCAGCCTTGCTTTTCCTCGTCGAGCGAGGAATGATCCCGCGCTGTAGAAGTGGAGGTTTCTCTCACAGTTTCAGGCAGATTCACCAGCACTTCGGCCTCCTCTCGCGTTAACGCTGGTATGCGTACACAGTGCTCCGCGAGATCAGCATAGAAACGTCCAGACTTGCTGACCCCCCCTGTGCCAATTAGCCCTTCCTCTCGTGCTTGCTCTACCCATGAGTCCGCAGGGGCATGAAAGCGGGTGACAGCGGTCGTCAGCACTTTGACGGCTGTCGCCGTAATATCTCGTGAACTTCCTTGTTGCTCTGCCAGGATCTTGTGACCGGTTGGAGTCAACCGGTACACGGTTTTTGTCTCTTCAACTTCAGCACGCAGAAGATCAAAGGCTTCCAGGCCCACGAGCAATTCATCAAGATCCCAGAACGTGTTAAACCACTCGTCATGATCCTTCAGATGCTCAAGCAGCGCTACAGCCTTGCGTTTTTTGGCCGACCGCTCTTCTATGGTCCTTCCATAGCGACCCACTAAGTCCTGGTAGCGTTTGACCATCCGATCGACAAGCACCCGATGGAGCATCTTTTTATCGGGGTGCAACTGAGAACTATTGGCAGGTTCAGCAATCTGCTGTACCGCTGCCAAAAGTTCGATCTCATGCTCAGTAATCGCAAAGGTACGGATCTGTTCTGGGCTCTCTCTCTGAAGCAGTGAATACGCCCGCATGGCTGCCTGTCCAGCCGCACTCACTGTCCCGTCAAGCTCCACATAGCCCAGCATTTGCAGGTTCAGCAATTGCTCAGATGTGAGAGCTTCGCTTCCCCGTTCTACCAGCAAGGCCAGCACCTTCAGGGTCGGTTCATCGAGCACGGTATCAAGCGGGGCGTATCCTTCTTTGAGTAGTGTTTCGTACACTGCCCGTCCCAGCGCTGTCAATGCATATATGGTTCTTTCTGGCACAGACCAGGTGAGCAGGTCCATCGCTTCAAGCAGAGCGATGTGCTCGGCTGGCATATTCGCATCGGGTCTGCCAGTATAGCCCGGATGCATGTGACGCATGGAATTGGCCAGATCACCAGTGATCTCCAATCGTGGTCGGTAACGCCTGGCAAAGTCTAGCCATGCTTCACCATGCTGATTCAGTCGTATAGTGGAACGTTTTTCCAGTGTATCGTGAACGCTCTCAGTCAACCCACGAGCGCTCAACTCCTGCGCTGTCAGAGGACCGACTCGTCCCCCCTTTTGCCGTGCCGCCTGCAACGCGGCCAGAATATCGGAGCCAAGAAAGCGCCAGTCGTTCTTGAGCTCGTTAAAGTGTAGGGGCAAGGGGTGTGGATGTGCGGTGTAGGGGCCTTGTGCTTGCCCTGCTGCTTTGCGCATGGCTTCGAGGATGCCAAGGGCCTCTCGACCTGCATGGGTGAGCCGGTACGACCGGGGGACCTCGAGCAGCAACAATCCCTGCAGTTCAAGTTCGCGATAGATGTGTTCCTGCGGTTCATCCTGTGCCAGCGTACGCACAGGGTGTCCCGCAGCCTCACCGGCCGCAAACTCCTGCAAAGCCAAAAGATGTGCTTTAGTTATGAGCATGTCGCTCTTCCTTTCTTGTTCACCGGGACATGCTCCGACCCAGAAGGCTCGTTCCTCCTGAGAAGCTCGCCTGGTGGTGTCAAAGGTTCTAGATAAAGTATAGGTCGTATCTGTCGCTTTGTCAAGTATTTATATTATCTCATCCACTATTAATGTGAAATTATCTCATCCACCATTACTATGAAACGAAAATATATTTTCGCAAGAGAAAGGATGCTTTGCGATCTCATCGAGCGTGACACGGCGCACGTAGCCAGAACAGCGGGTGTAAATTATATACCACTACTGCTTGCCTTGACGTTCGTACATTTCAATCAACTCTTCCACGGTCGTTGCATCCTCGGGCTTTTTATCCTGCTCTCTAAATGCGACGAGCCTTGGAAATCGCAGCGCATATCCCGGCTCATCTCCTACTTTTCCAGCGGTATGGATGGGCGAACGCGTGATTTCATCTGCCAACACTTCGATGACAATTTTCAGCTCGAGCCACACGCTTGGTTCAATCAGCGATGAGACGCGGGCCGGCTTGTGATCAACTACCAGTCCTTTTGTGTGCTCCTTGATACTCCGCCATTCTTCATCAGTTAAACCCGTTCCAATTTTTGATACAGTGACGAACATATCCTGCTTTGGATCATATACCCCCACGAGCAGTGCGCCCGCCCCTAATGCCGCGCGCTTGCCCCTGCCAAAAATATATCCCAGCAGAACGCAGTCGATGGTGTCCTGTAATGCTCCGGCTGCGTGCCTCTTGAGTTTCACCCAATTGAAATTTCTCGCGCCTGCTTCGTAGGGGCTGTCCAGTTTTTTCACCACCACGCCTTCCAACCCCTTGCTGATGGCTTCTTCGAAGATGAGCGAGAGCGTTTTGGCATCCCTCACAATCTGATGACTGGTGAGCATGAGGATGTCGTCAGGTTGAATGGTTGCTTCAAGGATCTTCATGCGTTCGATCAGAGGTTTGTCAAGGAGCGACGCTCCGTCTTTGTACAAGATGTCAAACACGAAGGCCTTCAGCGGCATCTGCTTCGCTAGTGCTTGGATGTGATATTTTCGCCGTCTTCTGCTTGTTTCCTGGAATGGCAGGAATTCTTCCGATGCTGGATTATAGGCGAGGGCTTCTGCATCCAGAATGACGCTGTCCGCTGGGACTTGCTTGCGGGTTCCTTCAATTATTTCCGGAAACATCTGTGACATGTTTTCCAGGTTGCGCGAGAAGATGGACACCTGCTGCCCATCTTTATGGATTTGCGCGCGAAACCCATCGTATTTATACTGCACATCTACCACCCCCATTTTCTTGATGATGGTTTCGGCGTCGGGTAAGCGTTCCGCGAGTTGTGGGCGGATCGGTTTCCCAACCTGGACATCTAAGCGTGCAACCCCGTGTAAAGCATCTTCCTCCCTGGGATGCTGCCATAACGTTTTGGCGATGAGCCCGAGATCTGATGTTTTATTATAGGCACCTTCCAACAGTTTACGCCGTTGTGTATCGTGAAATTTTGCCGTTGCCAACGCGTCCAGCATGGTCGCGTCGCCAATGCCCAGCCGCAGGGTTCCCACTGCAATTCTCACGACATATTTCGCAGACACACTGTCAACTTGTCTGAGCAAATCAGCGAGCAACGCAATCCGTTTTTCGACCGCCCCCTTCCCCGATGTCTGTGCAATGGTTTTCAAATCCTGAAACACATCGTCTACGCTTAAGGCGTGAGACACACTCCCTGCTTGTTTCCCGAGCTGCTCTGCCACCAGTCCCAGGTCACCAAGCGTAGCATACAGCGTGAAAACGCGCTCCGGGGTGGTGTGATAGGCGATGGCAATCGATCGAGCAACTGTTTTCTCTGCCATGCCGATCTCAAGGGCTTCAAAGAACGGCGCCACCCTTCCTTGAAGGAGGTAGCAGACTTTTTCTATTTCATCTGGACTGTCAATCAAACGAAACAGCTCTGCTAAAATCGCAATCAAAGCCAGCCGGGAGCTGGTTTTTTCCAGTTTTTCGAAGGAGTGCGCAAGGTGTGCAAATTCCAAAAGGTGTTCCTCTTTCTTACCGTCGAGTTGCTTCAGGGCTTGGTGTCGTTCATCTAAGGTGCACCTGTTTCCAAAAAGCCTCAAACTTCCTTCGACTTCAGGTGCGTATTGGCAACTGGCGCATCCGACATGTAGTAATATTATAGCGTGCAAAATACTGCCATGCATCATCGGGGACATAGAACTCCATTGTGAGAAATCAAACTCAGAGATTTTCTTCACGAGAAGAGAGGTTTCACGCATGCAAGACTCTCCTGTCAGCCAAACACACTTCAGCAAGACGTGCGCGTTCTGTCAAATCATCCGTGCTGAAGAAAAGGCGTACATTGTCTTTGAAGATGGCATTTCCCTGGCCTTTTTGGATAGAAGGCCTCTTTTTCCTGGACACTGCCTTCTGGTGCCGAAGGACCATTATGAAACGCTCGCCGATCTTCCTGCTTCACTTGTCGGGCCATTGTTTCAGAATGCTCAACTGTTGGAACGGGCCATAGAAGAGGGCTTACAGGCCGATGGAACATTTATTGCCATCAACAACCGCGTCAGTCAAAGCATCCCCCATGTACATATTCACCTCGTACCTCGCCACAAAAGGGATGGTCTCAGGGGTTTCTTTTGGCCCAGACAACGCTACAAAGATGAAGCTGCTCTCCTCCAGATGCAGGAAACACTTCGATCTGCCATTGCCGGTGTCCGGTCTCCCTGACTGTATGATGTATCGACACATTCCTCTCTCGGGCGATCCTTTGCAAACAGGATGACCCTGATCTCTGTCTCTCATTCAGTCCAAACATCAATAATTGACAGAGTTAATGATACAATATAACATGTGAACAATGAAGTCTTGCTTGGTAGAGCTATATCAAGACGGTGAGCACAGTGAAAACAGCGATAGCTATAACCATAGTGAGAAGTACATACGTATGAGTGCCTCATCTGAAACGTGGCAACTAGGAAGCCAGACCGTACAGGTTTCTCACCTTGAGAAACGCTACTGGCCACAGACGGGGTTCACCAAAGGCGAGATGCTGCACTATTACCAGCAGATCGCACACGAGGCGCTCCCCTATTTCAAAGACCGTCCAGTGACGCTGCGCGTTTTCCCTCAAGGGGTCCCTGGAGAATCGTACTACCTGCGCGACTGCCCTGACGCTGCTCCCGACTGGCTCCGCAGGGTACTGTACCGTCCCAAGACGGGCGCGCACCTGGTTCCTTTGCCACTGATCGACACTGCAGCGGGCCTGATCTGGTTTGCCAACAGGGGGGCCATCGAATTCCACCTCTGGAGTTCACATGTCCCGGACCTCATGCAGCCCGATCAGGCCATTTTTGATCTGGATCCCGGCGATACGGCGTCTTTCACTGACGTTCGGGAGGCAGCGCTGCGACTCCATGACAAGATCGAGCAAGGAGGAGTCACGGCATATCCGAAGACCAGCGGTGGGCGCGGGCTTCATATCTACGTGCCCTTAGGAGCTGGCTATACCTTCGAGCGCGTCCGCAGCTGGGTCAAAGCGGTGGGGCAGCAGCTTGCTAGCACCTATCCGGATCTGATTGCCATCGCTCAGGGTGCGACGCACCGGGGAGGGCGCGTCACAATTGACCCTGGACAGAACAGCGTAGGTCGCAACACGGCGGCCCCCTACACCCTGCGCGCCAGCACTCCTCATCCCACGGTATCCACGCCGCTCACCTGGGAAGAACTGGATGCTGGCAACATTCACCCCGCAGATCTGACCCCCCAGGTGGTACTCGAGCGCGTCCAGCGACTTGGCGATCTCTTCGCACCAGTACTCACTACGGATCAGCACATCGTATAGCTGTTCAGCTTATCTTAGGGCATGGTAAAGAAGAACTTTCAGAGTATCATCGACCCATTCCCAATGAGGAGGAGCCAGGTGTAAAATATGAACTCCGATGCATTTAACAAGAGGCGGAATGTTCCTGAAGGGCCAGAACTAGAAGGGGAGGTGATGAGAATGCAAGACTCTCTCGTCTTTGTGGTGCAAAAGCACCAGGCTTCTCGTCTTCATTACGATTTTCGGCTGGAACTCGATGGCGTCTTGAAAAGCTGGGCAGTGCCGAAAGGCCCATCGCTGAACCCAAAAGAGAAACGGCTGGCGATCATGGTGGAAGATCATCCCCTGGAGTATCGAACCTTCGAAGGGGTGATCGCAGAGGGAGAGTATGGAGCAGGGGAAGTCATCGTCTGGGATCAGGGAACATACAGACCCCTTGCGGGGAAAACCAAAGAGGAAATGCAGAAGCAGGTAAGAGCGCAACTGAACCAGGGAGATCTCCGTTTTCTGCTGTTCGGAGAAAAATTGCGCGGGGAATTCGCGCTCATCCGGCAGAAACGGTTGGGAGAGAAGGCCTGGTTACTGATCAAAAAACGGGATCGATATGCCTCCGATGCAGATATCACCTTGCAAGATAGATCAGTCATCTCTGGAAAACGGCTAGGCGAAGTCAGATAGTTCTGCTCCACACTCTACGCATCTCCCATGAGACATCCTGCGCGAGGGTGCTTGAAATGCTCGCACAGCTTTTTCTCTATAGAAATTTTATTTTTGTTTCATTAAATAGTAGATGAGATTAATATAAATACTTGACAAAGCATCCGCTACGACCTATACTTGGTACGGTGAAGATAAAGAAGACCCGGCTGTAACAACCAGGCAATCTTCTTGCAATCGGCCTCTCGTAGCAGTTGCAGCACTACCTCACTGCTGTGCTCGGTTGTCCCAACTGGTCTCACAGGAGCGACACCTCTGAAGCGATGTGCTTGAAGCCTGTCCCTGGTTCACCCTCGTGTTTGAACTGCACAACCAAGTAAGTGGCCAACTCCCTGAAGGAGCGAAGCCGAAACAGATTCCCGTGCAGGTCAAGTAGACTGCAGGCACACACTCATGCTCACCTCCAACGATAGTTGGTCGTTGAGCGACCTGGCAGATACTACAAGAACACTGCTTACTCCTACAACCGTAGTTAAGACTTGATCTGGCCTGAGAAGCTAGTAGCCCTCATACGAGGGTTTGTAGAGGAGAAGGCTTCTCAGGGCGTTACACGAACGTTCTACTCGGTAAGTTCGGTTGTCGTAATACCACTGTGGTGATGAGGCTGTCAGGCGATGAGCCTGGCAGAGCGAATGCGTTAAAACAGCAAAGAAAGAATAGAAAGGAGAGACAAACAACATGGCGGTTAGTACCCGTACGGATGAACAGATCCAGGACGACATCCTGGAAGAATTGAAATGGGATACGCGCGTGCGGCCCAACGAAATCGGGGTGGCGGTCAAGGATGGGATCGTCACGCTGACCGGCTGGGTCGATTCGTATTTGAAAAAGATGGCGGCCGAGTCTGCCGCTCACCGCGTTCAGGGCGTCAAGGCAGTCGCCAACGACATCGAGGTGCGCCTGCCCAGCTCTTCCGAACGCACCGACGCCGATCTTGCTGCTGCCGTGGTCAACGCCCTCAAGTGGGATGCGTTTATCCCGGCTGACAAAATAGACGTGACGGTGAGCAAAGGCTGGGTGACGCTCAAGGGCGAGGTCGAATTCGGCTTCCAGAGGAGAGCGGCAGAACGTGCCGTACAGCGCCTCTCAGGGGTCAAAGGCGTCAGCAACCTCATCACGATCAAGCCTCTTCTGTCGCCCACAGACCTGAAGCAGAAGATCGAGAAGGCGCTCGTGCGCAACGCGGAGACGGATGCCAGGCATATCACGGTCGAAGTGCAGGGCAGCAAGGTCATCCTCTATGGGACGGTCTGTTCCTATGCTGAAAAACAGGAAGCGGAGGACACCGTCTGGTCCGCGCCGGGTGTCAGCGAGGTGGATAACCGGATTGTGGTCTCGCCTATAGCGTAATCCATTGCCAGCGAGTCCTCCCAGCAAAGGGCGAGGCAGCAGCAAGAGCAGGAGGAAGGAGATGCACGGCAGGATCATGCGACGGGTGCGCGGGTCACAGCAAGCGCAAGCTACCGGCAAGCTCCGAGTTGTTTTCGCTCTCGCAGTCGCCGTCATGGGCGTCATCAACGACCTGACGGTCCTGCTGCCAACACGCCCGGGGCGGCTCGCGCTGCTGGGGAGCCTGCTGAACCAACTGGCGCCGTTTGCTCCCTCGATCTGGCCCGTTCTGGACACAGGGCGTACGCTGGCGCTCATCCTGGGCTTCTTTTTGCTCGTGGTCGCCTTCGGGCTGGCCCGTGGGAAACGGCGCGCGTGGCAGTTCGCCCTCCTCCTGCTGCCGCTGTCCGCCCTGGCTCACCTGGCCAAAGGGCTGGCGGTGGAAGAAGCCCTGCTGGCGCTCCTGCTGTGGCTTGGACTGCTGAGAAGCGCTTCCTGCTTCCGTGTTGCTAGTGATCCGTGGCGTCTGCGGCAGGGCGTGATCCTGCTGGTCCTCGGCGCGCTGCTGCTGGCGATCTACACGGTAAGTGGGCTCTCCCTCCTTCAGGCGCAGTTCCTGCTGCCGAGTACCGTTGGTGGTCTCGTGCGCTCCCTCCTGCTCCGCCTGGTCCATAGCCCTGCCGGTGAGATCACTCCATTGAGCAGGCATGCGGCCTGGTTCCTTGCTTCCCTTCCGTGGCTGGGAGCCGCCGTGCTGCTGACAGGCATGGTGTTGCTGCTGCGGCCGGTCAGTGCCCGCTGGTGGGCGGCCTACCAAAAAGAACGGGAAGCGCAGATGCGACACAGGGCGCGAGAACTGGTACGCCGCTATGGGAACCAGACCCTGTCCTTCTTTGCGCTGGCTCCCGAGAACTTGCGCTACCTGGCGCCCAACGGCGAGGGGCTGGTGAGCTACCGGCTCACCGGGAATGTAGCGGTCGTCCTGGGCGACCCGATTTGCCCGCCAGAGGCGATCAAGCAAGTGACGCGGGGGTTCCTTGATCTGTGCGCGTCCAATGACTGGCAGGTGGCGTTCTACCAGGCGCATCCCGAATACCTCCCCATCTACCAGACTCTCGGTCTGCACGTCTTCAAAATCGGAGAGGAGGCCCTGCTCTCTCCGCAGACGTTTACCCTCTCCGGCTCGGCCATGGCCAATGTGCGCACGAGTTGTCGGCGTGCCGAACGGGAGGGCGTGGTCATCCAGTGGTACGACGGGGTGCCTCCCAAAGAGGTGTTGGAGCAGTTGGAACCCCTTTCAAGCGCCTGGCTGGAGCGCAAGGCAGGCAAACACGCGGCGGAAATGGGCTTCAGCATGGGGCGGCTCGACGGGTTGGCGGAGGCTGCCGCCCGCGCTGATGCTCTTGCCGAAACGCACCTTGCTGGAGAAGACCTTCCGCACGATGCGGTGCCCCGCCTGGTGACAGGTGTGGCGACCGAGCGGACGGGACGCCCCTGCGCCTTTGTCACCTTTACACCGATTTATGGGTCGGCGCGTACCTGGGGGTGGGCAGTAGACCTGATGCGACGCGCGCCTGATGCCCCTCGGGGGGTGATGGAACTGTTGCTAGTGCGAGCAGTGGAACGCTTCCGAGAGCGTGGAGCGAACGTCGTCAGTCTGGGACTGGTGGCGATGGCTGATACGAGGCAGGAGATGCCGACGTGGCAACGGCAGTTCGCCAGCATGGTATCTGAACAGATGCGACTGCTGAAGACGCATCGCTCACTGTTTCACTTTAAACAGAAGTTTCAACCCTGCTGGGAGAGTCGGTATATCGTGATCAGCAGCACCCTGGCGTTGCCCAGGACCGCGCTCGCTCTCCTGCGTGTGCATCAATCGTAGTGTCGTTGTGTGCAGCAAGAGCATTCAGAGGAAAGCCGAAGGACACAGATGTACCAGCGTGCATTGCGCGCAGAGCGGCTTGCGAGCTATGCAAATCGCGCGTCCGTGAAAGATCAACATGTTTGGGAGATGAAGCCAGTCCTTGCGGGGTATGATGCGCATCAAATCCTGTTCGACTTTTACCGGGTCTTCATTGGTCGTCCAGCCAAATCGCCGCGCCAGGCGACCCACGTGCGTATCGACTACGATCCCCTCGACGATGCCAAAAGTGTTGCCCAGCACCACGTTGGCGGTTTTGCGTCCCACACCGGGCAGCGTTAAGAGATCCTCCATCGTGTGTGGCACTTCGCCGCCGTAGTTGGTCATGATGCGCTGGGCGGCGGCGCGTATGTTCTTCGCCTTGCTGTGGTAAAAGCCGGTTGATCGAATGTCCTTTTCCAGTTCTTCCTGGCTCACCGTCGCGTAATCCTCCACGCGGCGATATTTCTTAAACAGCTCAGCCGTGACCATATTCACGCGCTCGTCAGTACTTTGTGCCGAAAGCTGCGTGACCACCAGCAATTCAAGTGGGTTGGAGAAGTTGAGCGAAATCTTCGCATCAGGGTAAAGGCGCCGCAGTTCTGCGATAATGGCTCTTACCTGTTCAGGCGATCCGGGAGGTGGGCCTGTGTAAGTGGGTGGTGAGACCTCATTCATTTAACACTACTGCTTTCCTTGACTTTCGTCTCCCTGGAAAGAGCCCCATATCCTGGGGCTCCTCCAGGATGAACGTCGGGAGCTCCCTTCATCGTCCCCCGCACACCGTCCCCCAGACGGCGTCGCTGGCTCCCTAGACTTCGCGGTACTCTCCCTCCACGGTCCCAGGTTCACCACTGGATGCTGTCCCGGATGCTCCATCGCCCGCAGTTGTTCCAGGTTGACTGTAGGCCTCCTGGCCGATGCGCTGCATCGTGCGCTCCAGGTCATCGGCAGCACTGCGAATGCGCGTGAGATCGCTTCCTGCAAGCGCATCGCGCACGGCCTTGACCTTCTCCTCAACCTCGCTGCGCAGGCTCGCTGAGATTCTGCCACCCATATCCTGCAGCGTCCGCTCTGCCTGATAGGCCATGCTGTCGGCACGGTTGCGCGTCTCAATCTCCTCGCGACGCTGGCGATCCTCCTGCGCATGTATTTCGGCTTCACGCACCATGCGCTCGACCTCGTCCTTGGACAAGCCACTGGAGGCCGTGATGGTGATCTTCTGTTCGCGCCCGGTTGCCTTATCGCGTGCCGTGACATTGAGAATGCCATTGGCATCGATATCGAAGGTCACCTCAATCTGCGGTACGCCTCGTGGGGCCGGAGGAATGCCTTCCAGGCGGAAGCGACCCAGGCTCTTGTTGTCGCGTGCCAGTTCGCGCTCCCCTTGCAACACGTGAATCTCCACCGCCGACTGGTTATCTTCCGCCGTACTGAAGACCTCGCTCTTACGTGCCGGAATGGTCGTGTTGCGCGGGATCAGCTTGGTCATTACGCCACCCAACGTCTCAACACCGAGGGAAAGTGGCGTCACGTCGAGCAGGAGCACGTCCTTCACCTCACCCTTGAGCACGCCCGCCTGGATCGCAGCGCCGATGGCCACAACCTCGTCAGGGTTGACGCCCTTGTGCGGTTCTTTGTTGAAGATCTTGCGCACCATTTCAATCACCGCAGGCATACGCGTCTGTCCACCCACCAGTACCACCTCATTCACGTCGGATGCCTTGATGCCGGCATCCTGTAATGCCTGCATGACCGGACCACGCGTGCGCTCGATGAGATCGCCAACCAGTTGCTCCAGTTTGGCCCGCGTCAAGGTCATCACCAGGTGCTTGGGTCCACTGGCGTCCGCCGTGATGAAAGGCAGGTTGATCTCTGTCTGCATCGCCGAGGACAACTCGATCTTGGCGCGCTCTGCCGCTTCCTTCAGGCGTTGGAGCGCCATGCGATCATTACGCAGATCAATCCCCTGGTCTTTGCGGAACTCGTCGGCCAGCCAGTCGATGATGCGCTGGTCGAAGTCGTCACCACCCAGGTGAGTATCGCCGTTGGTGGCCTTGACCTCGAAGACCCCTTCACCTAATTGCAAGATGGAGATATCGAAGGTGCCACCACCCAGGTCATAGACAGCGATCGTCTCATCGTTCTTCTTCTTGTCCAGCCCATAGGCCAGCGACGCGGCGGTTGGTTCATTGATGATACGCAAAACCTCGAGCCCTGCAATCGTGCCCGCGTCTTTGGTCGCCTGGCGCTGCGCATCATTGAAGTACGCAGGAACCGTAATCACGGCCTGGGTAATCTTCTCGCCCAGTTTGGCTTCTGCATCGATTCGCATCTTTTGCAGGATCATCGCCGAGATTTCCGGCGGACTGTATTCGCGTCCACCCAGCACTACACGAACGTCACCGTTGGGTGCACGCGTGATCTTGTAGGGCACGCTCTTTATCGTGCGCTGGACCTCGGGGTCATCGTACTTGCGCCCCATAAGACGCTTAATGGAAAAAACCGTATTTTCGGGGTTGGTCACCGCCTGGCGTTTGGCCACCTGGCCGACCAAGCGCTCACCGCTCTTGGTGATGGCCACGACGGAGGGCGTCAACCGCGAGCCCTCGCTGTTCTCCAGGACGGTCGGCTCACCACCCTCCATGACCGCCACCACCGAGTTGGTGGTTCCCAGGTCAATGCCAATTACTTTTGCCATGATTTCTTGTGTCCTTCCTTGCTCTCAGAACGGCCTGTGAAGAGCCGATCTGCTTGAAGACCGATCGATTCCTTATATATTCACTTCTTCCAGTTCATCGTCAAAGCCCTTCACGGGCAAGCTCACGCTGATGAGCACTCTGGTACATGCGCCAGAGATCCTGCTTTGCAAGCTCAGCATAGGCACGGTCCTCTTCCTCGGGAACATGCTGGGCAAGCTGATCGATCTGCTCGCAGATCTCTCGCACTGCACGTTCCAGATCGGCGAAGGTTCCCGCCACGATAATCGGTTCTGCCATACTCTCACCTCCTTTCGGCTCATCCCGCCTCACGCTCCCCCTTCCGCTGCTGGAAGGGAAAGGAATACCCCGCGATAAATCGGGGGTCTACAGTAGGTCCCCGATTTATCGTGGGACCTCGCGTCTCTTGCTTCGCCTGGGTGACCACATATTAGCGTGTGGGAGAGTCTCCGTGCTGCCCCTGCACCTCGCTCACCTGAGACGGAGCTTGTGCGACCACGACCCGGGCAGGACGAATGACACGTTCTCCCAGGGCATAGCCCGGCTGGGCGACGCGCACGATCGTTCCTTCAGGCACATCTGCTCTCTCCTCCGCCGTGATGGCCTCATGCCAGTGTGGATCGAACCGTTCTCCAGGTGTGCCGATCTGTCGCACACCCAGTTGTTCGAGCAGTGTCGTGAGTCTTCGCGCAACCAGGAACAGGCCCTGCACCCAGGAGTGCGTGGCAAGCTCTGGTGGTGCTGCTTCCAGCGCCCGTCCAAGATCATCGAGCACCGGTACCAGTTGGGAGAGCAGCGCACTCTGAGCTGCGATGCGTGCCTCAGCCTGCTCCTGGCTCATACGACGCCGATAATTCACGAAGTCCGCCTGTGTTCGCCGCAGCAAGTCCATGCACTCTTCCGTCTTAAGCTGCTCTGCGGTAAGCCGTTCTTCTACTTGAGCTGAGACGGCAGCGGAATTCGGCTCGCCTTCCTGTTCTGGCTGTTCAGCTTCCTGTTGCGGACGTCTGCGCTCCTGCTGTTCCTGTCCGTTCTGCTGCATGACACCTTCCTTTCCTCTTCTGTCACGACCACTGCTGCCAGTGGCCTGGTACTCTGGAGAGATCACCCGCCGAGTCAGGCATTTCTCCGTCTCAAAATCAAGTCCTCATCTTCCATACCGAGCATATGATTCATCTCTGCTTCTCTTTCTGCTCTTTCGGCAGATCATGCGAATGAAACTTCTGCATTTCAGAGATGCGGGTTGATGTCTTCATCCTTTCAGCCTCAATTACTCAATCGACATGGGTGTCACGGCGAATGTATGCCTCTTGCTTCTGGTCCTGGGCTCCTGTGCTCACAGGTAAAGGCGCATCGAGTGGACCGGGGAGGGTCTGCTCGGCCTCCTCCTCCAGGCGTCGCTCGCTGCGCCGCACAAAGACCAGAAACGCGATGGTGATGAGCAAGCCCAGCGCGATCGTAATGAGTCCGACCGGCCCTGTCAGCCGATGCACATTGTTGCCGAGGAAGTAGCCTCCCAATCCATAGAGCGTGGCCCAGATGATGCCCCCCAGCGCGTTGTAAAGCAGGAAGGAACCCCAGGGCATCCGGTTGACCCCGGCCAGGAACGCAGCCCAGGCACGCAAGATGGCGATAAAGCGTCCAAAGAAGACCACTTTGTCGCCATACTTGCGGAAGAGGTACTGCCCCAGTTTCAGTTTGCGTTCATCGAGACGGATGTAGCGACCATAGCGGCGTAGCAGACGGTAACCGACTTCGCGTCCCACCCAGTAGCCGAGATTATCGCCCACAATCGCCCCGAGAGCAGCCGCCGCGATTACCAGCGGTATAGCGAGGCGGTGGGTCATCCCGGCATAGATAGCTGCGACGAGCAGCATGGTCTCGCCTGGAAAGGGAATGCCTGTGCTCTCGATTGCCACAAAGAGCAGCACCGCCCAGTAGCCGTAGGCCGTCAGAAAATATGTCAGCTCGGCTGTGGCAAGATGAAACATGTGAGTGCTGCTTTCTTCCGTCTGCCCTCATGTAAGGGCATTTCCTAACTCAAAGGCTCCGTCGGCAGGGTTTCGGACCACTCCTCGGCTGACGCGCCTCGCCCTCTCTAGTACGAGTATAAGGAGGAAGCGTCATGAAAGCGTGATGAGCACCGTCATGGGCAGTGGCCCCAAACTCTGAGCAGGAGATGAGCAAGAACATGCTTGGAAGCAAGCACACCGACCAGCCAGAACTCCAACACAGCAGCAGATGGACTCGATCACCAGTGGTGGCATCCTGAGCTGGTCTTCAAAAGAAGGAAGTCAGTTTCCTCTAGCAGATCAGCTCAGCTTCCCCTCTTTTTGCCGTTAGGAAATGCTCTCCTCGCGTGTTTCAGTGGTAGCTGCCGTTCTGAACTGGAAGGCACGGATGATGAGGAGTACCCCGAAAGCCAGGGCATAGACTCCGATCAACCATACCAGACTCAAGAGTCCTGCACCAGGTCGAATGATCAGCAGCACGCCCAAGACCACAGAGAGGATGCCAGCCAGTGCCAACGTCCACTCGTACGCAAAATGCAGTCGTCCCCAGAAAGCAGCAACGATCTCGAATATTCCTGTCACAATGGCCCAGAATGCAATTACGTAGAGCAGCACCAACGCGGTAATAGCGGGCCAGAAAAAGGTCAGCACACCAGCGGCAATGCCCACGAGTCCTTCTATAAGTAGCACCCACCACTGTGCAAAGATTTGGCGCTCTTGCAATGAGACGATTACCGCTATCACCCCATCCACCAGGGCATACGCACCGAAGAGCAAGACGAGCACCAACAGTGTCAGACCTGGCAACACAATGGCAGCCAGACCAAACAGCACTGCAAGGAGTCCGCGTATCCCCATAATCCACCAGTAGTGACGAGAAACTTGCGTACCGGCAATGACATTCATTTTCTCCCTCTTCTCCAGGGTCTACTAATTACCGTTACTAAAATCTACTGTTTTGGGCGTTATCTGTAGTTAGCTTCTGCTATCCGCACAAACGTAAGAGCATCTCAGTCGGATACGAGGATCGAAGCTTCACAGAATTGCGCCAGCCGTTGCAGTAGATTCTTCCTGCGTAAAGCAAGCGGCCCCGAGGGACCGGCGGTGGTAACCGTAGCACCGCAACCGCACCCATATAGGATACGGCTTTCACAGCTTCGTCAGTCATGGAAGGATGATACCTGCGTCCGGTAGTTTGCGCGTGTCGAATGAAGGCCACCCCAAGGCGGGCAATATTGAGAGAGGCTGCGTAATCTCGTGAGCCATTCCAGCGACACTCTGGGTTCGAACACTGGAGCCATGCCCCCCAATCTTCCACCTTGTCCAGATGAGCAGGCGAGCGATAGGTAGCGGTAGGTTTGCCGCAATGAGGGCAGGTATGGGAAGTCTTGCGAGGCTGCTGCCATTCCAGGCGGATACCAGAAAGAAAGCACTTGTAGCCAAGGCACCGCCAGAGTTCTCCACGAATCTGAGAATTGTTGCGCCAGTTCCGCCATTTTCCCTTCACGTCCCGTCCCCGCCCGGTGGATTTAAGCGACTTGAGCGACTCCCCTGCAATGAGGCTACATCCCGATGCCGTGGCAAGCAGAAGCAGGACGTTGGCCGCTAAATGAGCAAGGTCCTTGTTTCGCGCTTCATACTTGCGCCAGCACAGCGCGATTTCCCGCTCCCACACTTTGAGCTTTGATGCAATCTGAGCCCGTCTTGCAGAGTCTTTCGGGAGCGCATCTCGATGGCTCTCTCCCTTGGCTACTTGGGCTTTGAGCTGATCAATCTGCCGACGGGTGCGGGCTTGTCGCCCATCAAAGGGTCCTGTATCGAGAAAGAAAGGAAGCCCTACCTGATGTCCTTCCAGATCAACGACGGTGGCGGTCACCAGCGTGCGCACTCCCCAATCGAAGCCAAGCACATACCGCATCTGAGACCATGCAGCAGGCTCCGTGACCGGCATGGTCACACTAAAATCAAGCACGGCGTAGCGTGACCCATCTGCCTGGATGATTTCTCGCAAGCTCGGCGCAAGCACCTCTCCCTGTTTCACACGGGCGATGACCGGCTCAGGCAAGGGCATCTTCATCGTCTTTTCACGCCAGGTGCGCGCCCACTTGCCAGCCTCATCGGGAAAGCGGATGGCGAGGGTGACTTGCTTGTGCTCGAGATCGAGGGACATGCGGTAGGCTTGGCCCATTGCTCCCCCGTCATCGCCCGCATAGGGCAACACGGCGGCTTGCTGTAGGGGAATCGCCTGCATCTGTTCATACGTGTCCGGGAAGCAGCCAGTTTTCAGGTAGAAATTACACGACTGCTCAATGAGGCTTTGCAGTTCGACAGCGCTGCCCCCATCGGAGTTCTCTTCACGCAGATCAGCCAAAGCCTGTTTGATGGCGGACCTCTTCTTCCCCGCCCGTTGTTTCTCGGTTTTGGGTTGGATCATGCCAGCTTCGAGAATGGGCAAGATGAGGGCAAACTGCTTTTTGCGTTCGGCCTGCCCTCGAAGAATTCTCCCTGCCTGTTCTGCTTCACATCGCCATTGCCGGTCTCCGTGAGGATCACTGGACCCGATCATGGCCGTGACCTGTTTGTAAGCATACTTAGTGTCCCGTTTCCCAAAGGCGTCAAGCTGCGGCCAGAGGGCGACGACCGCCGCATTGATGACCTGCCGCGAGATGTCAAGCAACCGCAAGGCATCTGCCTGAGCTTCATCGGGCAGACGAAGCGGGTAGCTTAGGGATTGTTGATCACGGCCTGTGCGCACTTCAAGAGTTCCTTTTGCTTGTGCGAACGCATTCCATACAACCGACCAGAAAAGGAAGCGATCATGGCCAGCAGGTCCGCGGTCAATTCCTGCTCTGGTGTTTGCTCTTCCTCGGGCGAGAGAATCGTGAGCGTTACTCCGAAACTGTCAAACAAGGTCTCCAGATACTCTTGTCCCAAACGCGTCAACCGGTCGCCAGACGTCACGGCAACTTCTCCCACCCGGTCTTCACAGACCATCTTGAGCAGCCGCGAGAGGTGCTTGCGTGTGGCCGAGAGGCCAGAACCAATATCGGAGAGGACCAGCGTTTTGCGCCCCGGTCGCTCGGCTTTTGCCCACACCTGCAAGCGTTCTACTTGCGTGTCCAGGTCATCTTGTTGTCCTTGTCCGCTTACCCGCCCATAGAGCACCAGAAGTCGCTCATCGGTCGAGCCGCGCAAACGCTCGGTTTCACTGCGGGGAATACGCGCTTCCAAGCCGATCCGCACCGCCTGGATCTTTCCGAGCTTGATCCAGCGTCGGACGGTGAAGGGATGCAGCCCTAACTCATACGCTGCTACCCCGACTCGCAACAGTTTTGGTTCTCTGGGACCCTCAGATTTCTGTCTTACCATAGAGTAGTTAGTATAAGGTAATTACAGGAAAAAGGCAACTGTCAGATACCCTTGCTCACTCGAAGATTAAGAAAAATGCTTTCAATGGTAGACAGGAACTTGTCAAGGTCGAACGGTTTCTCCACTGCAAGAAGTCCCCGTTGTTTGATGTCATCTCCTACCGCCTCCAAACTGGCACCTATGATGAGAGCAGAAACAGCTTCTAGCTCTTTTCTCGCATGAAGTTGGTCGTAGAGTTGGATGCCATTCATGTCGGGGAGGTAGTAATCCAGCAGGAATAGATGCGGCTTCACATGCTGGGTAAAGTGCAATGCTGCCAGGCCATTCTTGGCCCAGAAGACATGGTAGGGTGTCTCTTGTGAGAGGATGTCTAAGAATAGTTGAGCGTTGCTATGATCATCCTCGACAATGAGAATAAGGTAAATGAGGGACGCGCCATCTCGCGGGAATGGTACTGTTTCTTGCCGCATGGAACAACTCCTCGTAATCTATTGAAGTCGTCGAATTTTTCTCAAGCAGACTTTCCAGTTGTTACAACGAGGTCTTCTTTTCTTCACCCCCACGAAGTATACATCAGATGTATTGCTTTGTCAAATATTTTTTATCATTTCATCTACTATTGATATGAACAAAAATATATTCTCTATAGAGAAAAAGCTATCTATCTAAGCCATGTGCTCCTGTACCATGAGTGCCGTCCGCAGTCGGGGTAGTGAGCGATAAAAGTATGCCTTCACTGTGGGCACTGGCATTTCGAGCATACGTCCGATCTCTGAGAAGCTGAGTTCCCTGGAACAATGCAGATGCACAATCGAGCGAGACTTCGGAGGAAGTGCGAACATGGCTCTTTGAAGTGTGCATTGCAGGTCGTATCGCTCCGCAATCTCCTCGGGCAGCGGCTGAGAATCTGGTATGAACTCTAGCGGGGACGGTTCCTCTTCACTCTGTTCATGCTCCAACTCAGAGAAGTAGACCGTGCGCCTTCTCCGTCTCGTACGCAGCTCAGAAAAGCAGCGATTGCGCGCGACCTGAAACAGCCACCCTTTGGGCGACACATTTGTTTTCAGTGTTGCCAGGGAAGTATAAAGTTGGAGGAAGACGAACTGCAGCACATCATAGGCCTGCTCATCATCGTTGAGAAACCCCCGAATGTAGCGAAGTAATGGGCCGTGGTATCGACCCACTAGAGCTTCAAAGGCGATCTCGTCTCCTGCACGGGCCTGTCCTACCAGGACATGATCAGGAATTCCTGCTACCCGCGGAGCGCAGCGCTGCTGTACGTATCTCATCTTCTTCTCCTGTTTGCTGCATCAATCATTCCATGCAGATGCGCTGCTGCATGTTCAATGTCGTCATATTTATATTGTCCAGCTCGGCTTTCTGCAACTTTGTCCTCAACGTATCAAGTATACGTCGTAAGCGTTGTGCTGTCAAGTATTTATATTATCTGAAATATATTTTCGTTCAGTATAAATAGTAGATGAGATAATATAAATACTTGACAAAGCATATTCCACGATGTATACTTGGTGCGGTGAAGAAAAGAAGACCTCGTTGTAAGCAGGCAAGCACTCAGGCTGTCAGGCAATGAGCCTGGCAGAAAGAATGCGTCAAAACAGCAAAGATTGGAAAGGAGATACTCCCAGTCTAATCCTTGCTTGATTGCCAGTGAGCTGATCCCTTGACAGAGATGAGGGCATTTCCAAACCAGCGAGTCCCTCCCAGCAATGGGTGAGGACTCGCTCCGCTGAAAGCAATGTTTAGACAGGCTCTCACACATGAAAACACTTTTATCGTAGGTTGCATCAGATGGTCCACGAATAACCATGTTCTACCACCAGCATGGCCGTCCAGGGAGGTGACTCCTGAGATATCCAGTGCGCCGCATCGTCGGCAGAAAGTGAGCGCAGTAAATACTGTTGGAACTGATGGAAGGTTCCATGCATACCTCGCTTACCCCAAACCTTGAAAAAGGAGGGCAACCAGAGCATGCGAGGACGGTCACGTAGGAGAGAG